>OLLM01000185.1_pt1 | contig 247587 bp, 226 predicted proteins | sample 1604581 | NCBI WGS metagenome assembly OLLM01 (sample SAMEA104055725, study PRJEB20765) | soil metagenome | biome: Arctic tundra; feature: Polygonal ground; material: soil | place: USA | collected 2011-09 | depth 0-0.5 m | reverse complement strand
CGGACCGCCAGGGCGCGACGGGCCGCCGGTGCGCGGCGCGCCGATAGAGGGACGTGAACTCATGGGCCGCGGACCACCGGGTCCCGAAGGCCGTCCGGCCGAACTCGGCAGGGGTCGACGGGCGCCGGGCGGCGGCGGGATGGGCCTTCCGGTGGCACTCATGGGCCGTCCCGGGGGCGGAGGGATTGGTCGGCCCGAGGCGCTCATCGGAGGACGCGTCGAAGCGGAGCCGCCCTCACCACCCTCACCCACCGTGCGGTGCGTCGGGCGCATGGTGACTGGTCCATCGGGTGAGGCCGAGCGCGTCGGTGCGGGCTTGGGGACGGCCACGCTGCTGCGCACCACTTTGGCGGGCGGCGCCTCGGCCACGACGGGCACTGCGCTAGCGGTGGTCGGCGCAGCACTCGCGCTCGCGACGGGCACGGGTGCCTCCACCGCCTCGGCGACCTTGGTCACGCGCGCCGCGCGCGCCGGCGCGGCCTCTGGCACTTCGAGCGGCGTCGCGGACTTGGCGGCGACGCTCTTCGTGGCTCCCGTGGTCTTGACGGCCTTGGTTGCTTTGGCGGCCTTCGCGGCCGCTTCGGGTTGCACGTCACGTCGCAGTCCGTCGGCGTCGGCGCGTCGGCGGATGCGGTCGGCCTGGGCGTCTTCGATGGAGGCCGAGGGGCTCGACGCGCCAATACCTAGTTTTTGGGCGAGACCGAGTAACTCTTTGCTCGTTAGACCGAGTTCTTTGGAGAGCTCGTGTACTCGAATCTTCTTCTGCGCCAAAACGTTCCCTTAATTTGCGTGCCCGCACTACCTGCGAACACAGTTATCTATTCTTCCACAACTACTGATACCGCCTTCTCCGGCCCGGCTCCACAGAGCGCGAGCAGCACGTCCACTTCAGTGGCGCTCACCGCAGTTCGCAGAGCGCGAGCCACGTGAGCGACCCGCAGCAACGTGCCGCAGTCGGACTCCTTGCACCACCAGATTCCTCGACCGTTGCCCCGCCCGACGTACCACTGACCGTCAGTGTTACGCCCCGCGCGATGCAGCGCTACGTCCTCTCGTCGCGTGCGACAGACCACACAGGTTCGTTGGGGCGCTATGCCTCTTCCTCCACGACCGCGTCTTCAGCCACAACCTCAACCTCGTCCTCAACTACGTCGACCACGACGATCTCTTCGACGACGCCGTCCGCACTTTCGACGACTTCATCGATTATCACCGCGGACTCGCCGGCGACGTCACCGGCGACCACGGTCACCTTTTCGTCCACCACGGCGTCGCCCTCGGTCCAGACCTCTTCAACGACCTCTTCCTCGTTGCTCTCATTCTCCGAGCGAATGTCGACACGCCAACCGGTCAGGCGAGCGGCGAGGCGCGCGTTCTGACCTTCCTTACCAATCGCCAGCGAGAGCTGTTGGTCGTGCACGATCACCGTGGCGATGCCCTCTTCTTCGTTGAGGCGCACTTCGCGCACGCGCGCGGGCTGTAGGGCGGCCTGGATGAATTCAATCGGATCGTCACTGTAGGGCACCACGTCGATGCGCTCGCTGCGAAGCTCGTTGGTGATGTTGCGCACGCGCGAACCGCGCGCGCCCACGCAGGCCCCCACCGGGTCCACCTGGCCGTCGTTGGAAGCCACCGCGATCTTGCTGCGGTGCCCGGGCTCGCGGGCCAGGGCCTTTATTTCCACGATGCCGTTGGCGATTTCCGGGACCTCGATCTCGAATAGTTTCGCGACCAGGGCCGGGTGCGTGCGACTGACCACGATCTGGGGACCCTTATTGGTCTTGCGAACCTCGACGATGTACACCTTGATCCGCGCGCCGTGCTCGTAGCGCTCGAAGGCGATCTGTTCGGCCTGGGGCAACAGGGCCTCGACGCGCCCGAGGTCGAGCAGGGTGTAGCGGTTGTCGTTCTGCTGGACGGTGCCCGAGACAATGTCGCCTTCGCGATTCGCGAACTCTTCGTACATCTGGCGGCGTTGAATGTCGCGTATCAGTTGCATGAGCACTTGCTTGGCCGTCTGCGCGGCGATGCGACCGAAGTCGTCGGGCGTGGCGTCCCACTCCTTGGTGACGTTGCCCTCGAGGTCGAGTTCTAGTCCCCACACCTTGATCTCGCCGGTCTCGGGATTGATTTCGACTTCGGCGTCTTCGGCGGAATCGGGGCGGCGCTTGTAGGCGGCCAGCAGTGCGTTGGCCAGCGCAATCAGCAATTCACCTTCGTCGATGTTCTGATCTCTGGCGATCTGTCCTAACGCCTCAAGAAATTCAAAGTTGGCCATGATTAGCCTTTCTTGCTCGTCGAATGTGACTTGGGCGCACGTGAGGGCGAAGGCTTGGCTTCGGCCCCCCACTTAAAGACGGTCCGGGCCCGCTCAACCTGGTTGAGCGGCACCACCACGCGGCCCAATTCGAGGTCGTCAAGGGTCACTGACGTGCCGTCGACCTCGAGCACGGTGCCCTCGAGTCGACGGGTCACTTCGCCGTCGCGCAACTCACGCAGCGTCACGACCTCGCCCATGGTGCTCAGAAAGTGATCCGGGGTTCGTAATTTGCGCTCCAGCCCAGGGCTCGACACATCAAGGGTGAAGCGGCCCGGGATTGGATCGTTGACGTCCAACCACTCCGAAATCACCCGATTGGCCTTGGTGAGGGCCTCCAGATCGACGCCGCCGTCGCAGTTGACCGTGACGTGCAGGGTGCCAGCGGCTAGTTCCACATCGTAGAGAGTGAGTCCGAGTGGTGATAGGAGCGAGCGCAATGGTGTCTCCAAATCCATGGCCATCACTCCTCTCTGCGTCACCCGACGCCAGACAATAAGAAAGCGCGGGCCAAGAGGCCCGCGCTTAAACGAGTCCAAACGTCCTAGGCGGACTGTCGGGAATAATTGTAGCATTTTGCGCCAATGTCCACAATTGAGTGTTAGATATCCCGTCACGCCAAATTAGTGGTTTTCACAAGGACTTTACGTCGTTCAGTACGACTTCGCAACTATGCAGACGAGATCTTTTTCCTCGTCCGAATCAGGCATGGAGCCGTCGGCGCGCTGCAGGCAGCGCACGGTGATGGCGTCGTTCTTGAGCGTCGCTTCGCCCTCGCCGTCGACGAGCGCCCAGGCCAATCGGGCGAATCCCTCCTGGGCCGCCTCCTGGGCCTCGGCCACCGTCGCCACGTCGTGGGTCGCGCCGTCTCGGAACTTGAGGGCCGCCGCGTACATCTCTTGTTGAATGGAGTCGAGCAATTGCGTCGAGCGCACGCCCACGGCGTCAAGGCCAACGGCGTGCTTTTCTCCGCTGTCGCGACGCACCACGCTGACGACCCCCTTCGCGAGGTCACGGGGACCGACCTCAACGCGCAGCGGCACACCCTTGATCTCCCAATCGGTAATGCGCCGCCCGAAACTACCGCGCGCGCGGTCCACCTGGACCCGCACGCCGGCGGCCTTGAGTTCCTGTGCCACGCGCGCGCAGGCCTCGTTGACATCCGCCTCGTCACGCACGGCGATGATGACCGCCTGGGTGGGCGCCAGCCGGGGTGGCAGCACCAAACCCTGGTCGTCGCCGTGGGCCATGATGAGGCCGCCGACGAAACGGGTCGACGATCCCCACGACGTGGTGTAACACAGCGACGCCTGCCCCTCTTCGTTCTGGAAGTAGATGTCGAAGGCCCTGGCGAAGTTCTGACCGAGTTCGTGACTGGTCGCCAACTGCAGCGCCTTGCCGTCGCGCATCATGCCCTCGGCGGTCATTGAATTGATCGCCCCGGCGAAACGTTCGCTGGCCGGCTTGATGCCGAGGAACGAGGGAATCGCCATCACCTTTTCGAGGAAGTCGTCGTATACGTCGGCGTGAATCATCTTCACGTAGGCCGAGGCGTCTTCGAAACTGGCGTGCGCGGTGTGACCCTCCTGCCATAAGAACTCCGAGGAGCGCAGGAACAGACGGGGCCGTAGTTCCCAGCGCACCACGTTGGCCCACTGGTTAAGAAGTAGCGGCAGGTCGCGGTAACTCTGTATCCACTTGGCCATGAACTCGCCGATCACGGTCTCGGACGTCGGGCGCACCACGACCGGCTCAGCCAACTCTTCACCGCCGGCGTAGGTCACCACGGCCAACTCGGGGCTAAAGCCCTCGACGTGCTGGGCCTCGCGTTCGAAGTAGCTCTGTGGGATGAACAACGGGAAGTAGGCGTTCTGCGCGCCGGCCTCCTTGATGCGCGCGTCCACTTCAAGCTGCATGCGCTCCCAGATGGCGTAGCCGTAGGGACGGATCACCATCGTGCCGCGTACCGGTCCGTTGTCGGCCATCTCGGCCTTGGCGATCACGTCTTGGTACCAGCGCGGGAAATCCTCGGCCTGCGGGGTCAGCACGTTCGGTGAAGCCACGGTTCTCCTTCTCGGGGTTGGAACAGACTAACGAAATGTCCTCAGTCGGCGATGCGCCGGCGAATCTTTTCGATCCGCTCACGGTCGTGGTTGGCGTCGCTGCCCCGGTCGTCCAACAGCAGCGCGCGGTCGGCCGCCGCTTCGGCTTCGGCCGACTGATCGCGCGCGGCCAAGCGGGCCTCGACGCCTTCGACGGCGATCTTCTTGGCCTCTTCGACGAGGGCCTCGACCATCTCGTCTTCGGGCACGACGCGAATTATCTGGCCCTGAATGAAGAGGTGTCCGCGCTTCTTTCCCGCAGCGATCCCGAGGTCGGCGTGGCGGGCCTCGCCCGGACCGTTCACGACGCAGCCCATTACCGCGACCTGGATCGGAACGTCCAGGGCCGAGAGGGCGATCTGGGCTTCGTTGGCGATCTTGATGACGTCGACCTCGGCCCGTCCGCAGCTGGGACAGGCAATGAGGTCCAGTCCCTTACGTTCGCGCAGCCCCAGCACCTCAAGCAGTTGGCGCCCGGCATTGGCCTCTTCGACCGGGTCGGCGGTGAGCGAGTAGCGAAGAGTGTCGCCGATGCCCTCGGCCAGCAGCGTCGCAATGCCGGCGGTGCCTTTCAAGAGACCGCCCGGCAGCGGCCCCGCCTCGGTGACGCCAAGGTGCAGGGGGTGCTCGAAGGTCTCGGAGGCCAATCGGTAAGCCGCGATCATCGTCGCGACTGAGGAGGCCTTCACCGAGATCTTCACGTCGGAGAAACCCACCTCTTCGAAGTACGCCAGCTCCAGACGCGCCGACTCGACCAGCGCCTCGGGCGTGGCGCCGCCAAACTTCTCGTAGATGGCCGGGTGCAGGCTGCCGGCGTTGACGCCAATGCGAATGGGCACGCCACGGTCGCGCGCCTCGCTGGCCACCAGTTTGATCTCTTCGGGCTTGCGCAGGTTGCCGGGGTTGAGGCGCAGTCCCTGCACGCCCGCTTCGAGCGCGGCCAACGCCATCTCGACGTGGAAGTGAATGTCGGCCACGATGGGCACCGGCGATCGAGGCACGATCTGCGCGAGCCCTTCGGCGGCGGCGCGGTCGTTACACGTGCAGCGCACGATGTCCGCGCCGGCGCCGGCGAGTGCGTAAATCTGCTGCAGGGTTCCCTCGACGTCACCGGTCTTGGTCGTGGTCATTGACTGCACCGAGATCGGCGCGTCGCCGCCTACCTTGACTGGACCAACCGAGATCTGACGAGTGAGGCGACGCGGGCTAAGGGCGCTGGCGGTGACATCCACTCCCCCATTCTGCCCGGAGCGGCGACCCCGCCAATCGTTTAGTGAAAGGGATTGGCGATAGGAAAGGCAATATCGAGATAAAGCGTGCAGGCAAAGAGCACCAGGAGGACGCTGACGAAGGCGTAGACAACAGGCGCGAGCCGGTTCACGTCGGCGTGGTAGCGCTCTTTTCTTCGACTGCGCAGTCGCTCGTAGGTGGCGATGGCTACGAACCCGCCGTCTAAGGGCAGCATCGGGACCATGTTGAGCAATCCCACGAAGATGTTGAGAATCATGAGTATCAAGAGCAACTCACCGGTGCCGGCCTGGGCCCCTTGGACCCCCAGGCGCACCGCGCCAATGATCGAGACCGGACGGGTCAACTGCGAATGGCGATTCTCTGCGGCGGCCGACGAAGTGACCTGGTGGAACAGGCTGGAGAACTCGCCGGGCGAGAAGACATGGATCATGGCGTGCACCGCGGCCGAGACGGTCGCACCAATCTTGGCGAAGGAGGCCGGCACCGCGCCCAGGAACGATGAACGCACCTCGCCCGCCGAAAGCCCGACCCCGATGAAACCCTTTGGCGTCTTGGCGGTGACTTCGGCTTTTCCGTTGACCTTGATCGTTTGTCCGTTGACCGGCGTGGCGTGCAAGCTCAGGTCGTGACCGTTGCGTTCAACGACCAACGTGACTCGCTTGCCCGAGCTGTCGCCAATCAGGCGGTCGATGTTGTTCAAGGTGGCGGCGTGGCCGTTGACCGAGACAATCACATCGCCCAACTTGACGCCGGCCTCTTGCGCCGCGTTGAGCGCGTGACCGTCCCACTTGGTGAAACTCGACACGTCCACGTGCGTGGCCGACGGCAGACCGACCAGGGTCAGCGAGGCAAACGCCAAGGCCAGCGCCATAACCACGTGCATGAGCGAACCGGCCGAGGCAAACAGCACCTGGCGCGGATAGGTCGCGGATCGATACGTGCGTTTTTCCAACTCCGGCTCGACCTTGGCGTCCCAGGACATGCCGGGCACCTTGACGTAGCCACCCAACAGCAGCGCACGCACGCCGTAGCGCGTGTCGCCGCGTGTGGTCGACCAGATCACCGGGCCAAAACCGACGAAGAAGTCAGTGACCTGCATGCCCGATTTCTTGGCCACGATGAAGTGCCCGAACTCGTGACCCATCACCATCAGCACCACCGCCGCAATGACCGCGGGCAGCGCCCAGCCGCCCAACCGGGCGAGCAGGTACGCCAAAAGTGCCACTCCCACCAAGAAAATGATGAGCGAACGCCGTTCGGAGGAGGTCGTTTTCATGGATGTTTCTGGAGAATACCGTGCGCCAGTCGCCGAGCAATCGCGTCGTTTTGCATCAGGTCCTCTAACGAGGAGAGCGGGTCGTCCACGTACTGGTCCAGCACCGCGGCGACGGTGGGCACGATCTCACGCCACGACAGATGATCGGCGAGAAACGCCTCCACGGCCACTTCGTTCGCCGCACTCAGCCAGGCCGGGGCCGCGCCGCCGCGCCGGGCGGCGTCGTAGGCGAGCGCCAACGCCGGGAAGGCCTCTTCGTCGGGCGCTTCGAAACTCAGCTCCATGGACTGAGAAAAATCCAGCTGGCCCCAAGCATGATGAGACCGCTCGGGCAGCCCCAGGCAGTAGGCAATCGGTAGTCGCATATCGGGTCGAGAGAGTTGGGCGATGATCGAACCGTCGACGTACTCGACCATTGAGTGCACGATTGATTGGGGGTGCACCACCACGTCGACCCGGTCAGCCCCCACGCCAAAGAGGGCCGACGCCTCTAAGACCTCGAGGCCCTTGTTCATCAACGTCGACGAGTCGATCGTGACCTTGGGTCCCATCTTCCACGTCGGGTGCTGCAACGCGTCGTGCTTGGTCGCGGTGGCCAATCGGTCCTTCGACCAACCGCGAAACGGGCCGCCCGACGCGGTGAGCAGGAGTCGCTTGACGTCGGGGTAACCGGCGCGCTGGCCCGAGCTCGCCAGACACTGATGAATGGCGCAGTGTTCGGAGTCAATCGGCAAAATCGTGGCGCCCGGCGTCGTTCGCACGTGCGCGACCAGCGGCGCCGCGGCGATCAACGACTCCTTGTTGGCGAGCGCGAGGCGCTTACCGGCCGCGAGCGCCGCCATCGTGACGGGCAGTCCCGCAAATCCCACTACGGCGTTGACCACAATGTCCGCGCACTGCGCGAGTTGCGTCAAACCCGCGGGACCAACCACGACGTCAACGTCAACGTCCACCAGGTCGGTCAACGCCTCGCGGTCGCATTCGTGGGCCACGCCGATGTGCAACACGTGAAACTCGCGGGCGATCGCCGCGAGTTCACTCACGTGCTGTCCGCCGGCGATCGCCACCAAATCGAACGAGTCGCCCTCGCGGCGCAGCACTTCGAGGGTCTGAGTTCCAATCGAGCCGGTCGCGCCCAAGAGCGCCACGCTGGGGCGCGTGGAGGACATCGTTAACCCAGTTTGAGGATGTGCGCCAGGTAGAACATGGTGGGCATGGCAAAGAGCAGTCCGTCGATGCGGTCCAACAGACCGCCGTGCCCCGGCAGCAGGCGACCCATGTCCTTAACTCCGAGCGTGCGCTTGACCAACGACTCGAACAGGTCGCCCAAGGGAATGGCGATGGCCAGGGCGACCGCCGCCTCGAGGCCGTGGGTTAAGGTCCACGGACTAATCAAGGGCAGTACGGCCACGCCGACCACCAACGTAATGATGGTGGCGCCGACGGTGCCCTCGATGGTCTTGTTGGGCGACAGCGTTCGATTAAGTGAGTGTCGTCCGAGCCAGCGTCCGATGAAGAGCGCCCCGGTATCGTTAGCGATCGCTAGGACAATGGCCCCAAAGAGATAGGCCAGACCGTGGTGGTTGGCGAAGGAACTCGGCGACACCAGCAGCAGCGCGTAGGAACCGAGCACGCCAATCCAGACGTAGACAAAAATCGTCGCACCGAGACCGTCGAGCACGTCGATCTTCTGGGGGGCACTGACGTACCAGACAAAACCGAAAATAAGCGTCAGGACGGTCACAGCGCCGAACGCGTTCTGACCCTTGTTGTACACCGCGACGCCCAGCGTCAGTACCGCGACGATTCCCAGAATGGTCGCGGGATGAGCCCCCACCGCACGAAAGGCCGCGTACGCTTCGGCCGCGGCGAGTCCCAACACCACGAGCAGCATGATCGCGACGGGTAGGGTGCCGCCGAGGAAGATGCCCGACACCACGGCGGCCAGGACAACGCCCGTCAAGGTGGCCTTGGACACGCTGCTCTGAGCGCCCTGGCGCACGGCCCGTCCGGCCAGCGGATTGGCCGAGACCGTGCGACGGGTGCGATTGGCCCGGCCGGGTTCGGGCCGTGGTGCTTCGATCAGCACCTCCTCGTCGGCCACGACCTCTTCGACCTCCACGAATTCCCAGGGCCGAGAATTGTCTTCCTCCTTGGCGGCGCCGGCCAGGACTGAAGCGTCGAACTGTTCCTCGTGGGCAACCCAGTCGGCCTCGCCCTCGCGCCACGCCGGCGAGGGCACGGCAGCCCAGGGGTCATCGCTCTCGGCGGCCTCACGGGCCACCACGATCGGCACCTGTCCGGTCGGCGCGTCGGTCCAGTGCGGCAGTAGCGTCGCCTCGTCGATGACGGGCGCCTCCTCGAAGGCCTCCGCCGCCAGCTCCGCGCCGGTCACGGTGACGCGTGAGTCAGTGGCGCTCACCAGCGGCAACTCGCCGGTCGGTTCGCCCGAGTAGGTGTCGTCGTCAGACTTCAAGAAGTTCCTGCTCCTTCTGGTGCAACAGCACGTCCACGGTGGCGACTTCGTCCTGGGTTATCTTGTCAAGAATTTTCTCGACCCGTTCGATCTCGTCCTTGGACAGACCGTGGTCCTTTTCCAGGTTCTCGATTTCCTGGCGGGCGTGGCGGCGCACAGCGCGCAATGCTACCTTGCCTTCTTCGGCCTTGGTACGCACAATCTTGACGAAGCCCTTGCGGCGCTCCTCGGTGAGCGACGGGAAGGTCAGTCGAATTACGACGCCGTCGTTGGAGGGATTAAGACCAAGGTCGGCGTTGGTGATGGCCTTTTCAATGGCGGCCATGGCGCCCTTGTCGAAGGGCGATACCACCAGCAGTCGAGGCTCGGGCACCGAAAAGTTGGCCAAACTCTTGAGTGGCGTCTCGGTGCCGTAGTAGTCGATCATCAGATTGTCCACCAACGACGAGGACGCGCGGCCGGTGCGCACCGTGGCGAACTCACCCTTCACGTGTTCAATCGCTCGCGCCATTCGATCACGGGTATCGTCCAGCACGAGTTCGACGAGTTCGTTATCCATTACTTAACCAGCGTACCGACGGCGAACCCGTCGAGCGCGCGTCCGAGGTTTCCCTCTGCCATCAGGTCAAAGACCCGAAGCAGAAGATGATTGTCCTTGCAGAAGGTAATGGCCGTCATGTCCATCACCCGCAAGTCGCGTGAAATGACTTCGTCAAAAGAGATCTCCTCGAACTTCACCGCGTCGGGATTGTTTCGTGGATCTTCGTTGTACACGCCGTCGACACCGCCGTGGGTGCCCTTGAGCACGATCTCGGCCTCAATCTCGGCGGCACGCTGGGCCGCGGGGGTGTCGGTGGTGAAGTAGGGATTGCCCATGCCGGCGGCGAAGATCACCACCCGACCCTTTTCGAGGTGTCGCACCGCGCGCCGACGAATGTACGGCTCGGCCACTTGGTCCATGCCAATGGCCGACATCACGCGAGTCGGGCGGCCGTGATTTTCGATAGCGTCCTGCAGGGCGAGCGCATTAATCACGGTGCCGAGCATCCCCATCAAGTCCGAGTTAGCCCGGTTCATGCCCGCCATCGCGCCCGTAGCGCCGCGCCAGATGTTGCCCCCGCCCACCACGACCGCCAGTTCTAATCCGCCGCGTTCCATGGCGTTGGCGATCTCGCGGGCCAGAAAATCCACCGTGGAAGCATCAATCGTCTCTTCGCTGGAGGCGGATGCGAGCGCCTCACCCGACAGTTTGAGGACGACTCGACGCATAGCGATGCCTAACTCCCGATCACCGCTTGCGCGTACTTGGTGATCGTCGCGCCGCCCAAGAACTGCGCGATCGTCTGCTTCTCGTCCTTGACGTAGGGCTGCTCGAGCAGGACGCGGTCCTTAAACCAACCGTTGAGGCGCCCTTCAATAATCTTGGGCAACGCCGCGTCGGGCTTGCCCTCGTTTCGAGAGATCTCTTCGATCGTCTTGCGCTCGGCTTCGACTTCGTCAACCGGCACATCCGCTCGCGACAAGAATGCGGGCTTGGTGAAGGCAATGTGCACGGCAATCTCGTGCGCGACCTCTTGGCTGGCGCCCTTGACGACGACGGCGACCGCGTTCACGCCGCGACCGGACTGCGGGTGAAAGTACGTATCAACCACTTCACCGTCAGCCGCCTCTAATCGGTAGACCCGACCGAGCGAGATGTTCTCCTTGAGCGTCGTGAGCAGAGTTTCGATGCGGTCCTTGAACTGTTCGGTGGCACCCTCGCCATCACTCGCCACCCGGGCGGCGATCTCGTCGACCAGCGACACAAAATCCTCTGACTTGGCGACGAAGTCCGTCTCGCAGCGCAGCTCGGCGATCGCGGCGACGCGGCCGTCACGCACGACCGCGACGGCGCCTTCGCCCGCTTCGCGGTTAGCCCGCTTGGCGGCCGACGCGAGGCCGTGCACGCGCAGCCACTGCGTGGCCGCCTGCATGTCCCCGTCATTCTCCACGAGTGCCTTCTTGGCGTCCATCATTCCCACGCCGGTGGATTGACGAAGGGCCTGCACATCTTTCGCGGTGATAGTCACCTTGGTTCTCCTCTTTAAATCGATACTGACAAATTAATTGATTGCCGGTGCGTCGGCTACTTCGACGACCGGTGCATCGTCGGTAGTGACCTCAACGTCTGCGGCGGGCTCTACGACATCGGACGACGCATCACTCGCTGCGACTTCGTGGACCACAACCTCATCAACGGCGACGTCATCAATGGCGACTTCGTCAGCAACGACCTCGGGCGCGACCTCCTCAACCGGTGTTGCTTCGACCGCGGCTGCCGGCGGTGGTTCGGCGGCGCTCTCAGCTTCGGCGGCTTGGACGAACGCCACGCTCGACGAGGGAGCCTTGGTGATCACCGGCCGGTTGGCGCGAATGAATCGGCCCTCCGTCACGGCGTCGGCGATGAGACGACAGAGCAGGGCGCCAGCGCGAATCGCGTCGTCGTTGCCTGGGATGACGTAGTCAATGACGTCGGGGTCGCAGTTGGTGTCGACCACGGCCACCACGGGTAGACCGAGCTTGCGCGCTTCGGTGACCGCGATGTGTTCCTTCTTGGTATCGATCACGAAAATGGCGTCGGGCACGCGGTCCAGATTGGAGATGCCGCTCAGGTTACGGTCGAGCTTCTCGAGTTCGCGGCTGTGGTGCAGAGCCTCGCGCTTGGGCATGTTGTCAAAGTCACCAGCGCGCTGCATGCCACGCAGTTCGACCATGCGCTTGACTCGACCGGCCACGGTCGCAAAATTGGTCAGCATGCCGCCCAACCAGCGCTGGTTCACGAAGGGCATCCCGCAGGCCTTGGCGTAGTCCTCGATCGGGCCCTGGGTCTGCTTCTTGGTGCCAACGAACAAGATGATGCCCCCGTCGGCCACCAGATCGCGCACGTAGGCGTAACTCGTCTCGATGCCGGCCAAGGTCTTGCGCAGGTCAATCAAATAGATGCCGTTGCGTTCGCCGAGAATGAAGCGACGCATTTTGGGGTTCCAACGACGGGTCTGGTGCCCGAAGTGCACGCCCGAGTCCAACAGTTCCTGCAAAGTGACAAGTGCCACGTACTTTTCCTTCCGTTCGGTTACTCAATTCCTGCGGTGCACCACTAGGGCGACCGTACGAAACCGCAGGAACATCTCGTTTGCCCGCCCACGTTGGGAGGGCCAGACCATGATAGTCGCTTCGCGCAACTAGCCCCGGGGGTGGCTTTGGCGATGCACTTTTTGCAAACGGGACTTCGACACGTGGGTGTAGAGCTGCGTCGTCGTGAGGCTCTCGTGGCCCAATAGTTCTTGCACGACGCGCAGGTCGGCGCCGCCCTCTAAGAGATGCGTGGCGTACGTGTGACGTAGCGCGTGCGGATGAATGTGCCCGCGCGCTACCCGGTTGTCAAGTATGCGCCGCACGTCACGTGTGCCCAGCCGGTTGCCGCGTCGGTTATAGAAGAGCGCCTCCTTGGGCGACGTTTCGTTGGCGACGTCGTCGCGGTCACCGTCCAGCCATAGCTGCAACATGGCCAGACCCCGACGGTGCAGCGGCACGATCCGCTCCTTGCGGCCCTTACCCATCACCCGCAGGAGGCCGCGCGTGAAATCAACGCTATTGACGTTGAGCCCGCACAGTTCGCTCACGCGCAGGCCCGCGCCATAGAGCACCTCACAGACGGCGCGGTCGAGCGTCGCCCACTCGTCGTCGCCCCAGTCCTCGTCGAGCAGACTGTCTAACTGCTCGCGGATCACAATTTTTGGCAACTGCGCCGGCGGGCGCGGAGCGGAGAGGCGTGTGGCCGGACTCTCGCTCAGGTAGCCGCGCTCAACGAGCCAGACGAAATAACTGCGCAGCGACGCGCGTCGGCGCATGATCGACGTGCGCTTGTCACCGCGCTGGGTCATGTGGGCGAGGTATTCGCGCAACAGACGTTTGGTCACCGTTTCGGGTGTCGCCGCTTGATGGGCCTCGGCCCACTCAACGAACTGCTCGAGGTCGCTGCGATAGGCCCGCAGGGTCGACGGTGAGCGGTCGGCGGCGCGCAAGGTGGCGTAAAAACCCTCCAGGTTCCACGTTTGCGCGCTCCGAGCGCTTGCTACCTTCGTCACGCCTCAAGGCTACGACAACAATGGTGCACATCGGGACCTCACTAGTCTGGGCGGTGAATCTAAAGGAGACCCGTGCCTCGCATTCTGATCGTGGAAGATGACGACCGCATTCGCATCGCACTGCGTCTGATGTTCGAGGGCGAAGGTTTCGTCGTCGACGACGCGCCGAGCGGTGAAGTGGGTGTCGCGCTCTTCAATCGCATGGCCTCGGACGTCGCCATCGTCGACATCATGCTGCCGGCCATGACGGGTTTCGAAACCTGTCAGGCCCTGCGCGCCTCCAGCGACATTCCCATCGTCATCGTCTCGGCGCGCGACGACACGGCGGACGTGGTGCTGGGACTCGAGTCTGGGGCCGACGACTACGTCACCAAGCCGTTCGTGCCCGAAGAACTGCTCGCGCGCGTGCGAGCGCACCTTCGTCGACGTCCCGACAAGAGCGCCAAGGCCTTCGGTCTGGGCAACTTGCACGTGATCCCCGACGAAGGCGTCGTGCGCCACAGCGACGGTACCGAACTGCACCTGACGTCCACGGAGTTTCGCCTGCTCACGGACCTGGCGTCGGCCAACGGCAAGATCCTCTCGCGCGAGGACCTGCTCGAACGGGTCTGGGGCTACGACTACTTCGGTGACAGCCGCTTGGTGGACGTGCACATCCGACGACTGCGCACCAAGATCGAACCCGATCCCTCCAATCCGCTCTATCTCGTGACTGTTCGAGGCGCCGGATACAAGCTGGTTCTCTGATGCATCGTCGGAGTCTGCGACTTCGACTGCTCGTCACCTTCGGTCTCGGGGCCTTCATCCTGAGCGCCTTTTTTGCGTCGCTGACCTACGTGGGCCTCAAACACGTCCTGGTGAGCGACCAAGTGCAGGCCGACCTACGACAGAGCTTCGCCAACGCGGCCCTGGTGCGCACCACCCTCTACACGTCACCGCCCCAACTGCCTAACCTGCTCAACTCCATTGAAAAAGCCACCACGTCGAACGTGCTTATCCAGACGCACAACCAGTGGCTCTCGAGAAGCCAGGGTGCGGCGACCCAGGACGTGTCGCCCTTGGTCATCGAGGCCGCCAACGAGGGACGCCCGACCGAGCAGACCCTCATTGTCAACGGCCAAGAGATATTTGTGGTGGGCGTGCCCATCCCCGCCGTGGAGACCCAGTTTTTCGAGGTCTTTCAGCTCACGGCGTTGGAACACACCCTGCGCCTCTTGCTGTTGGTAATCGGCGCCAGCGCGATCCTCACCACGCTGGTCGGCATCAGCGGTGGGTTGTGGGTGACGAGAAGGACCGTGCGTCCGCTGGAAAAGGTGTCCGCCGCGGCGGCCCTCATCGCTGGCGGCGAACTGACCACCCGACTGGTGGCCGGCAACACCGACCGCGAGGTCCAGCAGCTGACCGAATCGTTCAACGCCATGGTCAGCCAGTTGGTGGAACGCCTCGAGCGCGACGCTCGTTTCGCCAGCGACGTCAGTCACGAAATGCGCTCGCCGCTCACGACCCTGGCGACCACGGCGACGGTGCTGTCCCAGCACCGCGACGAACTCTCGCCGGTGGCCCAGCAGAGCCTCGACTTGCTCGTCGCCGACCTCTCGGTCTTTCAATCGCTGGTCGAGGACTTGCTCGAGATCGCGCGCAACGACGCCGGGGCCGCGACGGTCATGATCGAGACCGTCTCGGCAGTGGAACTGGTTCGCCAATCGGTGCGTTCCGGGGCCCAACACCATGGCATCGCCGCGCCGCCCATCGAGGTCGCCGACGACGTACACGACCCGACGGTCAACGTCGACCGTCGCCGCTTCGAGCGAGTGATGTCGAACCTCATCGACAACGCCCATCACTACGCCGGTGACGCGGTCGCCATTCGTATCAGCATCCAGCACGAGTTATTGGTCATCAACATCGACGACGCCGGTTCGGGCGTGCCGCTCGAAGAGCACGAGCAGGTGTTCCAACGTTTCTTTCGCGGACGCGCGGCCCACGACCGGGGCATCGCGCGCGGCACCGGATTGGGACTGGCCCTAGTGCGCGACCACGTGCAGACCTTCGGCGGCACGATCACCGTGCAAGAAAGTCCCGAGGGTGGGGCGCGTTTTCAGATCTCACTGCCGTTTCTAAACGGGGTCACGGAATGAGAACGCTGCGTGCCCTGCTGGCGCTGCTGGCGGGATCGCTCGTTCTTAGCGCCTGCTCGCTCATTCCCGCGTCGGCCAAACCCGTGGCCATCGACAAGAGCCTGCTCAAGCCGTACGGACTGCTCGGACGAACGATTCCGGGAACCAATCACGGCCGGGTCCGCTTCGTCGGCCAGCCAATCTACATCGTCGACGCGACCGGCCATCTCGCCGCGGTCAATCGCATCGTCACCGCGCCGGCCGAGCTCACCTCGGTGCTCGACCAACTCATCATCGGACCGACCAAGATCGAGAAGTTTGCCGGTTACGCCTCGAAACTTCCCTCCAACTTGCTCATTCTCCAGGCCACGGTGAAGGGCAAGATTGGCTTCATCGACCTCTCGGAATCGCTGACCAAGCTGGCGCGCAGCAAGGCACTCCTGGCCGTGGGCCAACTCGTCTTCACGGCCTACTACGCCGGCGCCACCAACGGCATCGAGATATCCGTCGCCGGCGTCCCGCAACGCTCGCCCTTGCCGAACCGCGCGTTGTTAACCCTGGTGACGGTAAAGGACTGCGAGAGCCTGCTCGAGCCCTAGGCGCTGCGTTCTGACCGATAGGCCGGCGCGGTGTTCCACAGGTGCTCGAGGTCGTAGTACTCGCGCGACTCCTCGTCAAAGACGTGCACGATCACGTCGCCGTAGTCGAGCGCAATCCACTGGCCCGCCGCCCAACCTTCGACGTGGGTGGGCTTGATGCCCAGGGCCGTCTCGACGCGGCGCTCCACCTCTTCGGCGATTGATCGAACCTGGCGATCATTACGACCCGAGGCCACCACCAGTGCGTCGAACGAGTCCACCAGCTGGCGCAGGTCCAACACGACCGTGTCGATGCCGAGCTTCTCGTGGGCGGCGTGCATCGCTGCGTCTACGAGCGTGGTGACAAAACCGCTGTACGAGCTGCGAGCGAACTCGCCAGCGTTCGTAGTTTCACTCAGTGGGTAACCCCGAGCACGCACAGTGCAGCAACGAAGGGAGCGAGTAGCGCAACAATGCCCAGCGCGGCGTAGCGCTGCTTCGTGCGTCGTAAGTCTCGGCGCCTTAGGGGCGCCGCTTCCAAAACCGTCAGTCGCGAGGGCTGGGTCTCAGTCAGGTCGAAGATTCGAACTGCCATGCTGGACAAACTCTAGCCTTGCAAACTCTGATAGAGCGGAATTACTGACGCCGGGATAAATTTCTCCAAATTTTTTGTCGTCGGGTCTACCTCACGGATGAAGGAACTCGACAAGTCCACGGGATTCATGGGAATTTCGTAGCTACGCCAGCCATCGGGTACCGCGGTTGAACCCCCTGGTCGCGGCACCACTCCCACGCGCACCAGCGTGCGCAACGTCTCCGCGTCGTGCCACGAATCGATCTGCGGGGCCAGGTCGGCGCCCACTATCACGTCGACGTGGTCGGACTCTTCTAAGAGTTCGCGAACTGTATCGATTGTGTACGACGGTCCCGCGCGGCGAATCTCACGGTCCGACACTTCAACCAGGTCCAGTCCGCCGAAGGCCAACTGGGCCATGGCCAAACGAAGTTGCGCCGGACGAATCGCGACCCGCGAACTCTTGAGGTAAGGGTCGCCCGCCACGGTGACCTCGATGAGATCAAAGTCATTCGTGCGCGCGGCCGCTTCGAGCGCGGCCACGTGTCCGAAGTGCGGCGGGTCGAACGTCCCTCCGAATAGACCAAGGCGGCGCAGCGTCACCCTGCAAGACTACGGTGCGATTGTCGGTGTTCTCTCAAGCCTCTACCATTACATAATGGCTGAGCAGACCACCGACTGGGTACCCACCTCGTGGCGCTCGCGCCCGATTACGCAAAACGTCACCTGGCCCGACGCCGATCACTTGTCGCGCGTCGAAACGCAACTGGCCGCCAAGCCGCCGCTGGTCTTCGCCGGCGAAGTACGCCGGTTGCGCGAGCACTTAGGGCAGGTGGCCGACGGCAGGGCCTTCTTGCTCCAGGCCGGTGACTGCGCCGAGTCCTTCTACGAGGGCTCGGCCGATGCAATTCGCGACAAGTTAAAGGTCATCTTGCAGATGGCCGTGGCCCTCACCTACGCCGCCGGGGTGCCCGTCATCAAGGTGGGCCGCATCGCCGGTCAGTTCGCCAAGCCCCGCTCGGACACCCTCGAGGAGCGCGACGGCGTGACGCTCGACGCCTTTCGTGGCCACATCGTCAACGGCGACGAGTTTGACGCCGTTGCACGTCGCCCCGATCCCGAACGGCTGCTGGGGGCCTACCACCAGAGCGTCGCCACGCTCAATCTGCTGCGGGCATTCACCACCGGCGGCTTCGCCGCCCTCTCGAGAGTGCACGCCTGGAACCAGGAGTTCGTCGCCAACTCCCTAGAGGGCAAGCGCTACTCGATGGTGGCCGACGAGATCGAGCGGGCGCTCTTATTCATGAAGGCCTGCGGCATTGACCTGCACGACGACAGCGCGTTGCAGGGCGTGGACTTCTACACCAGCCACGAAGCGTTGATCCTGCCCTACGAGCAGGCCCTCACCCGACGTGACTCGCTCACCGGCGATTGGTACGACTGCTCAGCGCACATGCTGTGGATCGGTGACCGCACCCACCAGCTCGACGGCGCACACGTAGAGTTCCTGCGCGGCGTTGCCAACCCGCTCGGTCTCAAAGTGGGGCCCAACCTGGGCGTCGACGAACTGCGCACACTGGTCAGCACGCTCAACCCCGACAACACCCCGGGCCGACTGACACTTATCTCGCGCATGGGCCACGAGCGCGTCGGCGAACTCTTGGCCCCCCTGATTGAGGCGCTGCGCGACGAGGGCGCCAACGTGCTGTGGACGTGTGACCCGATGCACGGCAACACCTTCATCACCCAGGGTGGTCAAAAGACTCGCCGCTTCGACGACATCCTGTCCGAAACCAGCCAGTTCTTCGAGTTGCACCAAGCCCTGGGCACCTGGCCCGGCGGACTGCACGTGGAACTGACCGGCGACAATGTCACCGAGTGCCTGGGTGGCGGCTCACGATTCGGTGAAAGCGACCTCACGTCGAACTACACCACCATCTGTGACCCGCGGCTCAACGCGACCCAGAGTCTGGACATGGCCTTTCACGTGGCTGAGTTCCTGCAGGCCTACCTAGCCGCCAACGGGGCGAGGTCGTTGTAGCGCAGTAGTCGATGGCGCGTCCCATCGAATTCGATTTCGGTCATCGAACAGTTCTCGGTGCGCAGCCCCAAGCGTCGCGACGGCTCCGCCTCTTCGACTAATTTCATGGCCTGCTCAATCACACCGCCGTGCACGACCAGGATTACGCGCTGGCCCGGGTGTCTCGCCGCGATGGCGCTGAGGGCTCGGCGGCACCGATCGTAGAAACCCGTCCACGACTCGGCGCCCGGCGCGAAGGGGGTGTCGGGATTCTCGTCCCAGTCCGGTCCGCCGAAGGCCGCCACCATTTGCGCCCACGTCATGCCGTCGGCCTCACCGGGGTGCAGTTCACACAGTTCGCAGTCCTGGACCGCAACTAACTGACGCGGCAGCCCGGGAGCAATGATGTTGGCCGTCTCGATGGAACGTGGCAACACCGAGGTGTAGAGCGCGACGGCATCGTCGAACTCTCGACTCATCGCGAGTCGTTCGCACAGCGCCCCGGCCTGCGCGCGGCCGAGCTCGGTCAGTCCCCCGCAACCGAGTGGGCCACCGACCACGCCGAGGGCGTTGCAGTACGCCTCGCCGTGTCGGATCAGCACCAGACGGGTACCGGTGGGCGGATTGCCTCGGGTTCGGAATCCCTCGGGCGGGCTCAACGCGCTCACGCCAGCTCGCCCACGAAGGCCTCCAATTGGCGCAGGGTGCGGCATTCAATGACGCGGTCGCAGTACGGCTCGTACTGATTGACGATCGAGTCACCACTGTTCCAGTAGCCGGTCGGTTCGGGGTTGAGCCAGTAGACGGCCTTGGCCCGGTAACGCAGGTCGGCCAGCACTTCGGCGTGGGCCTGGTGGTAGTTGTTGCGCGCGTCACCCAATATAAGAATTGTCGTGCGTGCGGTGACGTCGTCGGCGAAGCGTTCGTGAAAGCTCAGCAGGGCCCGCCCGTAGTCCGAGTGACCGTCGAAGGCAATGACGTCCGCCTCGGCGTTGATGCGCGCCACCGCATCGCTCGGATCGTCGGCCTCTTCGAAGAAGCGGCTGACCTCGTCGAGGCCGTCGACGAACACGAAGCTGCGCACCTTGGAGAACTGTGAACTGATGGCGTGCACCAGGTGCAGGGTGAACCTCGCGAAGGAGGCCACGGAACCCGATATGTCGGCCACCACCATGATCTCGGGCTTGGTCGGCCGCGGCGGCTTGAAGCGAAGATCGATGGGCACTCCCCCGGTCGAGAGACTGCGACGAACAGTGTGGCGCAGGTCGACCGGCCCGCGACGGCGCCGACGGCGCTTGCGGGCCAGGCGCACGGCCAGCTTTCGGCTGAGGGGCCGCAGGGCCCGCTCCAGTTGGGCCATTTCGTCACGATTGGCGTGCATCACGTCCAGGTCCTCGGGCAGGGGCTTGCGCACGGACTTGGCCAGCGCCTCGGCCCCGCGATCATCGACCAGCCGCTCGCGGATGACCCGTTCGATCTCGGCCTTCAGTTGCTCGACCAAGTGGTGGGCGTCGTCGCGCGAGATTCGCTGGGCCAGTTCGTCGCTGGTCGGGCTCTGCTCAAAGGAGAGCTGGCTGAGGCGCTGCTCGAGGGCGTCCAGATCGAGGCTTCGCAGGGTGCGGTAGAGATAGTACGTGCCGCCCACCGGTCGGCCCGGCTCCATGCCGGCGTAGCGCGTGACGGCCTCGCTCGCCGCTTCTCGCAGGGCCTCTTCGTTGCCGTCGCGCAGGGCGCGAAAGAGCAGTTCGGCCAACTCCTGGGCCGAGAGCGACGAGGAGGCGCCGCCGCCCAGGCCCCGGGTCTGGCCGGGCGCCTGGGCCCCGGCCGCGCCCTCGCGCGACATCTCACTATTTTCTTCGTTCATCGCGTCGTTGAGCAGGTCCTCGACGCTCGCGAAGGAACGAGTCGCGAAGAACACGTCGAACGCGGTGTAGAAGACCGGCAGGTGATCGCCGTCCTTGACCAGGGTGGCGGCCAGCGAACCGCGCACCATTGAGCGGTCGCCGAGATTAATCACCTCGACCGCGCGAGCGGCGTCAACGTGCTCACTCATCGATACGGGAATGCCAGCGGCGCGAAGCTCGGCGATGAAATCGCCGAGCAGGTCAAGCAACGGGCTTCGAGCGACCGAGGAGTTCCTTGGTGGCCCGCTCAATGTCCGTCTGGTACTTCAACAAGATGTGCAAGGTCGCCGCGGCGTCCTCGTCACCAATCTCCTTGCGCCCGAGCACCACCAGCGTGCGCGCCCAGTCCAGCGTCTCGGCGACGGAAGGTGCCTTCTTCAGATCGAGCGAGCGAAGCGAGCGCACGACCATGGCGATCTGCTCGGCCAGGGCCGACGAAATGCCCGGCACGCGCGAGAGGATGATGTCGCGCTCGCGCTGCACGTCGGGGTAAGCCACGTAGAGATAGAGGCAGCGTCGCTTCAGCGCCTCGGACAATTCGCGTGTGTTGTTCGACGTCAGAAAGACCATCGGAATCTGTTTGGCCTTGACGGTGCCCATCTCCGGGATCGAGACCTGATACTCCGAGAGAATCTCCAGCAGCAGGGCTTCGGTTTCGAGTTCCACCCGATCCACTTCGTCGATCAGCAGCACGACCGGGTCGATGGCCGAAATCGCTTCGAGCAGGGGACGCGTCAGGAGGAACTCCTCGGCGAAGATGTCCTCTTCTAAGTGCTTCCAATCCTCGGGGCCCGATCCCTCCGGCCGACCGGCCTGGATGCGCAACAACTGCTTTCGGTAGTTCCACTCGTAGAGGGCCTTGGATTCGTCCAGCCCCTCGTAGCACTGCAGGCGAATTAGGCGAGCCCCGATGCCGTCGGCGACGGCCTTGGCGAGCGCGGTCTTACCCGTACCGGCCGGGCCTTCGACCAGCACCGGCTTGGCCAGTCGGTCGGCGAGGAAGGTGACCGAGGCAATGGCGTCATCACTTAGGTAGTCGTGCTGGGCCAGGCGCTCGCGCACGTCGGTGGGCGACGTGAAGCGCGGCGGCGGCACGCCGTCGAGCCCCAGCCGCTGCGCGAGTTCTTCGCGTGGGTCCAAGGCGCTCAACGAGTCTGCCCCTCTCCTCGAACTACCCACTTGAGACAGGTCAGTTCGCGCAGGCCCATGGGCCCTCGCGCGTGCAGCTTCTGCGTGGAGATGCCCACCTCTGCGCCCAGGCCCAGCTCGCCGCCATCGATGAAGCGCGTCGAGGCGTTGACCAACACGGCGGCGGCGTCGACCTGGTGGACCCAGGCCTCGGCGTGGGCGAGGTTCTGCGTGACAATGGCCTCGCTGTGTCCGGTACCGTAACGAGCCACGTGGCTCACCGCCTCGTCGAGCGAGCCCACCACCTTGACGGCCAGGATCAGGTCCAGGAACTCATTTTCGAAGTCCGCTTCACTGGCTGGCGTTGCCGCGGGCAGGATCGTACGAGCGTCCTCGTCGCCGCGCAACTCCACTTCGGGCATCGACGCCGCCAGGTCGGTGAGAAACGGCACGGCCACGTCGCGGTGCACCAGCACCGTCTCGACGGCATTGCACACGCCCGGACGCGACGTCTTGGCGTTCTTCACGATCGCCAGGGCCTGATCGAGGTCGGCGAACTCGTCGACGTAGATGTGACAGTTGCCGTCGCCGTCTAACACGTAGGGCACGCGAGCGTGCTCGCGCATAGCCGCGATCAGGCTCGGCCCGCCGCGCGGAATCAGGCAATCGAGCACGTTGGTCATCTGCATGAAGACCGTCGCGGTCTCATGTGAGGAGTCTTGGACCAACGCAACGCCGTCCGCGGGCAGACCTTCCTTTTCCAACGCGTCTCGCCATAGCGCGACGATGAACTGATTGGTCGACTGGGCCGATGACGATCCGCGCAGGTAGGCGGCGTTGCCGCTGCGCACGCACAGGCCGGCCACGTCACTAGTGACGTTCGGACGATTTTCGTAAACCACGCCGATGACCCCGATCGGCACGCGCATTCGCTCGACCTGTAGTCCGTTGGGTCGCGTGTCGTGGTCCACGGTTTCGTTGAGCGGGTCCGGGGCGTTCGCGATGTCGCGCAGCGCGAGCGCCATCGCGCTCACGCGAGCGGCGTTCAGCAGCAAGCGGTCCCGTCCCGGTCCCGACTCCTGGTAGGCGTCGAGCTCGACGCGATTCACCTCGAGCAACTCGTCGCAGCGCAGTTCTAATTGATCGGCCACCTGGATCAACACGGCCCGGCGTTGCGCGTCGCTCGACTGGGCCAGGTGGCGGGCCGCCTCGCGCACGGAGCGGCCCTGGCTCTGCAGTGCGCTGTTGTTCATATGCTCAGCGTAATGGAGGTCACTTACACCTTCCGGAGCAGCACGAGATCGTCGCGATGCACCACCACGTCATCGCCGTCGTCGAAGGTGTCGGCGTTCACACGCACCAGACCCTTGGCCACGACGTAACCGTCGGGGCCCTTCACCTCCACGGCGTCGCCCTCGACGAATAGTCCGTCGTGGTGCTCGACGCCCACTCGCAAGAGACTGCGCCCGTGGTGTTCAAGCGCGTTGAGCGCCCCCTCGTTGATACTGAGCGATCCGCGACTGGCGACCGCGAAGGCGATCCAGGCCTTGCGCGCCGAGAGCCGTTCGGTGCGCGGATAAAAGGTGGTACCGAAACCGGGCGTCTGGTTGACGGCGCGCACCAGCGCCTCGCGCGCGCGCGCCGAGGCAATGACCGTCGTGATGCCCGACCAGGTAGCGATGCGCGCGGCGGCCAGCTTCGATGCCATACCGCCGCTGCCGACACTCGAGCGGCTGTAGCCGGCTAGGCCGAGCAGCTCGGCGTCGATGGCCGTCACCTCTTCAATCAATGTCGCCTGGGGATCGAGACGGGGGTCCGCGGTCAAGAGTCCATCGGTGTCGGTCAACAGGACCAGGTGCGACGCGCGCACCAGGTTGGCCACCAACGCGGCCAGGCGGTCGTTGTCTCCGAAGCGAATCTCCTCGTCGGCCACGGCGTCGTTCTCGTTCACGATCGCGACCACGCCCAGGCTCTGCAGCGCCTCGAGCGTGCCGCGCGCGTGCAGATACTGACCGCGGTGCGAGAAGTCGAGCGGGGCCAGCAGCACCTGACCGACCGGGGTGTTGAGTTCGCCGAAGGCGTTGCGCCACGCGTGCATTAAGAGGGGCTGTCCCACCGCCGAGACCGCCTGCAAAGTGACCGCATCATTGGGTCGGGCCCGACCCTGTCCCACCTCGGCCCAGCCCGCGGTGATCGCGCCGGAGGTGACCACCACGACGGTCCAGCCCTCGTCGCGCAGACGCACCACGTCGTTGGCAATGTCGACCAGCACGCCGTAGTCGACGCCGCCCCTCGCGTCGGTGACCGACGACGTGCCGACCTTGACCACGACGCTACGCGTCATCATCACTCTCTTCTAAGTCCAGTCGCCCGTGTCGCGCGAGCCGTTCGCGCCGGGTGGCGCGGTGGTGATCGCCGCGATCGAGACCGGCGCCGACGTCGTCGCGCCACCACTCGAACGAGAGCGGTCCGACGTTGACGACGTCACCGTCCTTGGCGCCGGCGCGGCTCAAGAGACGGTCCACGCCCAGGTCGCGCAGGCGCCGCACAATCTCGGCCAACGCCTCGTCGTCGGTCAGGTCCTGAAAGCGCACGGCGCGTAACACCGGCCGTCCGCCCACCGTCCAACTGAGCGCACCGGAGCGTTCAACCCTGATTTCGTCGGGCAGTGGCTTGTGCACCACAATGGCGTGCTCCAGTCGCTGCGCCTCTTCGTGGCGAACCTGCGTCACCAGTGTCGCCAGTTGCGACACCAGGTGCTCGATGCCCTCGCCGGTCACCGAGGAGATCGTCGCGACGCCCGCCATCTCGTGGGCCGCCACGTCGCCCTTGGAACCAACCACGACTCGCGGCCGTTCCAGGAGATCGAACTGGTAGTCGCCCAATTCGCGCAGGAGTATGTCCAATTGCTCTTGCGGGCTCAGCGGTGCGAGCTCGGAGAGGTCGAGCAGCACGCAGAGCACCCGAGCCCGCTCGACGTGGCGCAAGAAGTCGTGACCGAGACCGCGTCCCACGGCGGCGCCCTCGATGAGCCCCGGTATGTCGGCCATCACGAATTCAGTGGCGTCGCCGGGGCGCGCCGAACGCGAACCAACGCGCACGACACCCAGGTTGGGTACCAGGGTCGTGAAGGGATAGTCCGCAATCTTGGGTCGCGCCGCCGAGACCCGCGAAATCAGAGTCGATTTTCCCACGTTGGGAAAACCGATGAGCGCCACGTCGGCCTGCAACTTCAACTCCAAGTTGTACCAACTCTCCTGGCCGACTTCTCCCTGCTCGGCGAAGGCCGGCGCGCGGCGCTGATTGGAGAGAAAACGCGCGTTGCCGGCACCACCGAGGCCGCCGGCCGCGCACAGCCACGTGTCACCCGGTCCAGTGAGGTCCACTAGTAGCTCGCCCTCGCGAGAAAAGACCACCGTGCCCACGGGCACGTTGACCGTCACATCCTTGCCCCGTGAACCATGCTGGCGTTTGGAAGTGCCGTGCTGGCCGTCGGTGGCCCGGCGAAACGGGTGATCGCGAAAACCCAGCAACGAGGCCTGATTCGCGTCGGCGAGCAGCCAGATGTCGCCGCCGCGTCCGCCGTCGCCCCCATCGGGACCACCTTTAGCGACGTGCGCCTCACGGCGAAAACTGACGCAACCGGCCCCGCCGTCGCCCGCTTTGGCGTGCAGTTGGGCAGCGTCGACGAAGTTAGACACCCCGCCATTCTACGAGTCCGACCCCAGGAGTCCTTTTAGAGACTAGTAAATTGAAGGATTTTCCTCGTCGAGAACGCGCGTGGTCGCGACGGATACGACGTGTGCGTCCATCGGCCAGTTCAGATCGTGACCAGCTCGTAATCGTTCGCACGCACACTCGCGCACGGAGGGAGATATCTCCATGATCGAGACCGAAATGTCGACGTCGCGAGTCGTTCGTGGCCCTTCTCGGTCCGCGGCGAAAACAGGCTCTAATTAAGCCAAAATCGCCCCTCGAGGGTCAAAATCGATTGGCCGGAACGCGCAAAAGCCTTGTTTTACTGAGAAAAATCACAACACTTCCGGAAAATTCCCATAAATCCCTATGTTTAGGCACTTTTGCGATAAAGATGTCCCTGGTTGCTGGGTACAGTCCCAGTCCGATTCAACGAAGAGTAAGGAGTTGACCGGTGAACAAGGCCGAGTTAGTAGATGCAATTGTCGCCGAGAGCGGCGCGACCAAGAGCACGGTAGCCGAGGTCCTCAAGGCCTTTGAAGACGTCGTCGTCAAGAGTGTCTCCGAGGGCGAGAAGATCGTTCTTTCGGGCTTTATGTCGTTCGAGCGTGTTGACCGCAAGGCTCGCACGGCCCGTAACCCTCAGACCGGTGAAGCCATTCAGGTGAAGGCCTCCAAGGCTCCGAAGATTTCCATCGGTTCAACCTTCAAGAAGGCTGTCAAAGGCTCGTAGTTTCAGTAAAAGATCGTGCATAAAACTAAATTCCCCCGGACGCGAACCCGGGGGAATTTAGTTTTAGGAGGAAAACTCAGTCAACGAGAACGTCAACCAGTTTCCGGCCGCCTCGGAAGCCGAATTTCACAGTTCCCTCAGCGAGCGCGAATAAGGTGTCATCCTTGCCAATGCCCACGTTGCGACCGGGGTGAAACCGGGTGCCGCGCTGGCGAATAATGATGCTCCCACTCTTTACGGCCGTTCCGTCGAAGGTCTTGACCCCGAGACGCTGCGCGTTCGAGTCACGACCGTTCCTTGAAGAACCGCCGCCTTTCGTCTTTGACATGGGTACTCCTTAAGCCTTGACCGAAATCTTGGTGATTTCCACGGTTGAGTAGTGCTGACGGTGGCCCCAACGCTTGCGCTGATTGGCCTTCGACTTGTACGTGAGGGCGCGAATCTTCGGGCCCTTCTCCTCGCCCAGGATCGTGCCGGTGACCAACGATCCCTTGAGCGCTGCCCCGGCGGTGACCTTGTCACCATCGACCAGCAAAACGGGCACGAACTTGATTTTGGTGCCCACTTCTTCGGCGCGCAGGTCAACTCGGACCACTTGGCCCTCGGTGACGCGCTCTTGGGATGTGCCTACACGAATAACGGCGTACATAAGGTTTCCATAGTAGTCGAAATGGCTTCGGCTCGGCTAGAGACCGGTCTGCACGACGAATCCGCGACCGTCACAGACCACGCAGACGCTCGAGACCGACTCGAGAAGACCCTCGTTGACCCTCTTGCGCGTCATCTCCACCAGACCCAATTCGGAGATGTCAAAGACCTGGGTGCGCGTCTTGTCGCGCGACAGGGCCTGGCGCAGCGCCGACGCCACAGCCTCGCGATTGACCTTGGGCTCCATGTCGATGAAGTCAATGACGATGATGCCGCCGATGTCGCGCAGGCGCAATTGGCGTGCCACCTCTTCGGCGGCCTCGAGGTTGTTGCGAAAGACCGTCTCTTCGAGGTTGGTGGTGCCGACGTTCTTGCCGGTATTGACGTCCACCACCGTCAGGGCCTCGGTGCGCTCGATGATGAGCGAGCCGCCCGAGGGCAGGAAGACCTTGCGATCGAGCGCGCGGTGCAGTTGCTCGTGCACGAAGTAGCGCTCGAAGAGCGGCAACTCCTCGGTGGCGCGGTCGTAGTACTCAATGCGGTCGGCCAGTTCGGGATTGACCGCCAGGACGTACTCGCGCACCTTCTCAAAGAGATCGTGATCGTCGATGATGACCCCGCGGTAGTCGTCGTTGAGCTCTTCGCGCAGTACGCGTACCGCCAGGTCGAGATCACGGTAGACCAGACGGGGCTGATTCGACTTGGCCACCTCGGCCTCGATGGCCGACCACTTCTCAGCGAGCGAACTCACGTCGCGCGCGAGGTCGTCGGCGCTGACGCCCTCGGCGGCGGTGCGAATGATGATGCCGTGGCGGTCCGGCTTGACGTCGTCGATGATCTTGCGCAGACGGCGGCGCTCGCCGTCGGGCAGACGCTTAGAGATGCCGATGGTGGACGAGTTGGGCACCAGGACCGCGAAGCGACCCGGAATCGACACTTCCTGGGTGAGACGCGCGCCCTTGGCCCCGATGGCGTTCTTGGTGACCTGGCAAATAGTGGTCTGGCCGGACTTGATCATCTCTTCGATGCGCTTGTCGTTGGCGGGCGCACCTTCCACGTCCTCGTTCTCGAAGGTCACGTCGCCGCGATAAAGCACACCGTTCTTAGGTATGCCGATATCGACGAAGGCCAATTCCATGCCGGGCAGCACGTTTTGGATGCGGCCCAGATAAATATTGCCGTCGATCTGGTTGGTCTCGTCCGCGCCCTTGGCTACGGTGTACTCGACCATCGAGCGACCCTCGAGGGTGGCGATGTGGGTCGCTTCCTTATTGGTGTGCACGCACATGAGATAACGGCCCTGAGCCCGGGTACGACGCTCTCCGCCGCGGCGACGCCTGACCTTGCCGCGCGCGCCGTTGTTGTCGGCATTTCCCTCGGGCGCGGACGCCTCCACCGGGGCGTCCGAGACGCGCGACGACTGGTTCTGTCGTGATTGGCCGCCTTGACCGCCTTGGCCGCCGCGACCGCGGCCTCCGCGGCGACGTCGGTTACCGCCGCCCTGGCCGGAACTTGATGCTCCGCCCGCGCCGTTTGACCCCGGCGCGCTCGACACGGTGCCCGGTCGGGTATCGCCAATTTGGGGTGCGGGTCGGGTATCGCCGATGCGGGGACTAGACGAGGCAGATGATTGGATGTTGGGTTCGTCGATCACGACGGGTACTCCTTGAGTTCTGGTGGTTGACGCAGCGCGTCGCGCTGGCGAGAGTGGTTGAGACGCGACGAGTATTAGGCGCCGCGTCGAGATTGATAGAAGAGATAGTGACGTGTTGGGCGCCAACCATGAGGCCAAAGAGCCAAATACTAAGTAGGGTCACTCCAAAAGCGTGTACCACGTTGCGTCCTCATTGCTTTCAGAAGCGGAGTGCGTCGCACTGCTCTTCTGCTGCGTTCTTATCGCGCACCGTACATTTTGCACATTTGCGCCCAACACCCTTAATGTTACTCGCCGACCCGGCTCAACAGGGCTTCTAGTGCGAAAGCGTGGTCGTAGTCGTACTTGAGCCGGTCTTCTTGGTGGTGGGCACGGTGAGTTGGGCCTTGAGCGACACCGGCTTGAGGGGGTGGGCCACGAGGTAGTTAAACGTCTGGGCGACCACCGGGGCAGCGGCGTCCGCGCCGTAGCCGCCCTGGGCGACCACGCAGAGCACCACGTACTGCGGGTGCGTCGTGGGCCCGAAGCCCACGAACCACGAGTTGGGTTCCAGCAGCGGCGACGTGGTCGCGGTGCCGGTCTTGCCGGCGATCGGGTAGGCGGCCAACGAAAAGTTCACCACGCTGTGAAATGTGGAGTAGGCCGTTCCCGACGGGTTCTCCACCACGCCGGTCAGTCCGGCGAGAATCGGATTGCGCACGCTGGACGGCAGGCTCACGTGGCCGAGCACCCGGGGGGCGTAGCGTTCGACGACCTTGCCGTGCGCGTTGATCACCGCCGCGGCGACCTCGGGTTCGTAGCGCGTGCCACCATTGGCGAATGTGGCGTAGGCGTTGGCCAGTTCAATCGGCGTGACGGCCGTCGTGCCCTGTCCGAAGGCCATCTCGATGTTGTCGCCGGTGTACCAACTGACGTTGGGAAAGTTGGCCGGCGATTCCTGGTGCAGGATGCGTCGCACGGACGGCGAGTCAATGCGCCCGGTCACCTCATTGGGCAAGTCGACGTTGGTCAGGTCGTCCAACCCGTACTGCGCACCCACGTTTTGTATGGGCGTCTGGCCGTAGCGTCCGGTCTGAGACCAGAATAAGTAGCCCAGGTTATAGAAGTAATAGTCCGAGGAGACGGTGAGCGCCATCGGCAGGTTCACTTCGCCAGCGGCTTCGTTGTCGTTGTCGTGAAAGACGCAGCCGTGCGATCCCTCGTAACAGTTGGGCACCTTGAACGTGCCGATGTCGTTGATGTCCTTGTCGGCGGCAAGGATCCCCGTCTGCAGTTCCGCGGTGGCGCTGATCAGCTTGAAGGTACTGCCCGGTGTGTAGACGCCTTGAATGGCGTAGTTGTTGAACGCATCTTCGGCTTCAAGTTGCTTGAAAGTGGACTCGGAGAGGCCATTGACAAACGAGTCCAGGTTGAACGAGGGGTAGCTCGACATCGCGAGCACTTGACCGTTGTTGACTTTCATGACGATGGCCGCGCCGTTGATCGCCGGCGGATGCACGTGTTTTATGGGGTCGACCGAGTTACGCACTCGCACGATGTCGCTGGCCAGATAACCGTCGAGCGCCTTCTGCAGACCGATGTCAATGTTAAGCACCACCGAATCACCCACAGTGGGCTGGGTGGTGTGCACCGAGCCCAGGATCTTGCCGTTAACGTTCACTTCAATCGTGCTCTTGCCATCCTTGCCGCGCAGAAACTGCTCGTAGAACGACTCGATCCCGGTCTTGCCAATCACCGAGTCGGGTTGGTAGCCAGCGTTGGGATTGGCCTTGATCTCCGCCCCGGTGATGGGTCCGACGTAGCCCAGCACCTGGGCAGCCACGTTGCCGCCGTTGGGGTACGAGCGCGTCGCCACGTTGAGCACCGACACCCCGGGGAACTCGGTGGGGTGCAGCTTGATGTACTCCACGATGCTGGTCGAGGCGTCGGTCATGATCGGTGCCGGCTGGTAGGGGTCATACTGCTGGTTGTTGAGGTCGTTGTTGATCTGGCCGACCCCGATGCCGGTGAGCGACGCCAGGGTGCCCTTCACCCGGGGATAGATCGCCGCCTCCGCGCGCGAAAGGCGTATCTCGACCGTCGAGACGTTGGTGACCAGGGGCTTGCCGTTACGGTCCAGAATGACGCCGCGCGTCGCGGGAATGGAGCTCACGTGCAGCGAATTTGATTGCACCGTTTTCACTGAGGAGTTGTGCTCAAGCACCTGGAGCATGAAGAGCCGGCCGATCAGGGTCAGGAACAGCAGGAAGAAGAAGCCACCGATGAGCCGCCAGCGCCGCTCGGGACGGGCTCGGACCTCGTCGGGCGAGGCCACCAGGTCGCGGATGCCGACGGGATCGGGCTCGTTGATGGTGCGCCCGCGGCCACGAAAGGGGTGTAGGGAGACCCAGGGTCGCCACAGGCGCGAGAACCACGATCCGACGGGCCGGTTGCGCCACGAACGGCTCACCGACGTACGCGCTCGCCCACGTGGGCGACGCTCCGAGCGAGACGGGTCACTGGACGGGCCAGGATCAAAAAGGCCAGCGCGTTGACCACCATCATGGCCAGCACGCTGCCGCGCCAGAGGTTGAAGTTAAGCGCGAGGGCTCCGCCAACCACGTAGAGCAGCGGCGCGAAGAATCCCGCGACCGCGGCCAGCACGGGGGTCACCCACCAGGCCGCGGAGTCGAGGTCGCCCACGCCCTCGCGACCGAGCCGCGAAGCGCCGTAGGCGAGCAGCAGGCCCACCGCCGCCGTCAGTCCAAAGGGTGTCGTCGTGTGCGTGTCGAAGAAGACACCCGCAACCAACGCGCTAAAGAGCGCGAGCGACGTATTACCCGTCAGTCCCATCGCGAACGGCCAGAGCCAGACCAGCATCACCACCACGCCCTCGATGCGCAACGACGAGAAGACGGTCAACTGCACCGCGACGAGCAGCAGCGTCACCACCAGCGCGGGCGCGAGGGCCCTCCTCACGCAGTTGGCTCCCACAGCACGACGTCGAGGTACTGCAGGTGACGCAGGTCGGCCGTGGGACGCAGGGTCAGGTTGTAGGTCGCGGCGCCAGGCGTCAACGACACTTGGGCGACCTTGGCGACGGGCAGGCCCGGCGGGAAGAGCCCACCGTTGAGCCCGTTCGTGGCCAGACGGGTGCCGGGCGTCAGCGGCGTCGCCAGCGGCACCGAGGTGGCGCTCAGGCCGTTGTTCACGCCGCGACCGCTCACCACCAGCGAGGTCTTGCCATCGCCAAAGGTGACTCCGACCGATGAGTTGACGTCCGTGATGAGGTTAACCGTTGCGCCATGGGGCGTCGTCGCCACAATGCTGCCAACCAGTCCGCCGTTGGCGACCACCGGCATCCCAACCAGGATCCCGCTGTTTCGGCCCTTCGAAATCTGGACCGTGGCGGCAAAATTGGTGGGCGACACCATGGTGACCTGCACCGCGACGGTCGGCAGCGAACCCACGTAGGGCACGTTGAGCGAGGACGACAGCTGTTGGAACTGTCGCTCTAGTGACCACTGCTCGTTGCTCTTGAGTTCTGCCTGGCCCAGTTCGTAACGCAACTTCTGATTCTGCGCGACCACGTCGCTGTAGTTGATAGCGCCTGAGAACAAGTGTCCGATGGGACGGGCCACCTCGTTGACCGTCCAGTTAAAGGGCGTCACCACCAAGTTCGCGGCGCCGCGCAGCCCTGAGAGCACACCACCGGTCAAAGCGAGAACGGTGAGAATCGCTGCTGCGACGACGCCCAAGGTCCATGCACGACGCTTCGAGCGGTCCGTGGCCACGGTTTAACGCGAAGGGCTGGTCTTCAACATGCGTTCAAAGGTCTCGAGCTCTTCGAGGCACATGCCACTACCGAGGGCTACGCAGTTCAAAGGATCTTTCGCCACGATGATGGGCATATTGGTCTCGGTCTCCAACCGGGCCGCCAGACCATTGAGCAGTGCCCCGCCGCCGGTCAGCACGATACCTTGCTCCATGAGGTCCGAAGACAACTCGGGCGGGGTGCGGTCCAGGGTGACCTTGACCGCGTCGATAATTGCCTGTACCGGCTCTTCAATGGCCTTGCGAATCTGTTCGGTCGAAATGATGACCGTCTTGGGCAGACCCGTCACGAGGTCGCGGCCGCGAATCTCGGCCCGCAACTCCTCTTCGAGCGGGTAAGCCGAACCGAGTTGGATCTTGATCTCTTCTGCAGTGCGTTCACCGAGCGCGAGCTGGAACTCTTTCTTGACGAAGGCCACCAACGCCTCGTCCAGTTCGTCACCACCGACGCGGATGGACTGGCTGGCGACAATGCCGCCCAGTGAGATGACCGCGACTTCGGTCGTGCCACCGCCAATGTCCACGACCATGTTGCCGGTCGGTTCGTGAATGGGCAGTCCGGCCCCGATGGCGGCGGCCATGGGCTCTTCGATGATGTAGGCCTTGCGCGCACCGGCGAACTCGGCCGCCTCCATGACGGCGCGCTGTTCAACACCGGTGATGCCCGAGGGCACGCAGATGACCATGCGCGGCTTGGCGAAGCGACGCTGGTGCACGCGATGGATGAAGTAGCGCAACATTTTTTCACAGATCTCGAAGTCGGCGATGACACCATCTTTGAGGGGTCGAATGGCCTGGATATTGCTTGGCGTGCGACCGATCATGCGCTTGGCCTCTGCGCCCACCGCGAGCGGCTTACCGTCCTTGACGTCAACGGCGACCACCGAAGGTTCGTTCAGCACAATCCCGCGGCCGCGAACGTAGACCAACGTGTTGGCCGTACCGAGGTCCACGGCCATGTCACGACCCAGAAGTGAAAAACGACGATCAACCATAGAAACCCTTTAACGAGAGAACCGACGTGCCTCTCTTTTGTCTACAAGGTTAGGCCAAGAAGACCCGCCGCGGCCAAAAGACTTATCTAAACCAAATGTGGAAAGAAAATTGCTATCTCGCGTTCGACTGATTCGGGCGAATCTGAGCCGTGAACGAGGTTCTCTCGGGTGATTGTGGCGAGGTCGCCGCGAATCGTGCCCGGGGCCGCGTCCTTGGGATCGGTCGTGCCCATCAACGCACGCACGACCTTGCACGTCTCTTCGGGACCCTCGACGATAAGAGCGAGCACGGGGCCGCTGGTGATGAACGACACCAGCGGTTCATAGAAGGGCTTACCCACGTGTTCTGCGTAGTGGCGTTCGGCGGTCGCGATATCGAGGGTGCGCAGTTCAGCCGCCACCACGCGAAGTTGCTTGGCCTCGAGTCGCCTGATGATCTCGCCAATGAGGCCGCGAGCGACGCCGTCGGGCTTGACCATGACGAAGGTTCTCTCCACGACGAGCCAATCTAACAGTCCTACGCCAAGTGGCGAGAAGGGATGTGGATGACTTCGCCTCGCACTTCACCCACCAGGTAGAGACTGCCGGCCACGACAATGAGGTCGTCGTCGGTCGAACGTTCACGCGCGTGCGCGAGGGCCGCCACGCCACTCGGGTGTTCGAAGGCCACGCCGCCGGCGCGGCGCACCGCGTGCGCCACGTCGCTCGCGCTCACCGCGCGCGGTGAGCGCGGCGCGCAACAATGAAACTCGGCGAACCCCAATGCCACGAGCGGACCAACCATGTCGTCGATGTCGCGACCCGTCAGCATGCCCAGCACGCAGCGCCGCTCGCCGTTGACGTGAAAGGCGCCGTCGAGCGTGGCGACCAGCGCGTTGACGCCGGCGGGGTTGTGCGCGCCGTCGACCACGATCATTGGCCGGCGCGAGATCAATTCCATCCGTCCGGGCATTCGCGCATTGGCCAACGTCGTGGTAACAACGAACTGACCGAGGGCCCGCCCGAGGAAGGCCTCGGCCGCGACGATAGCCGTCGCGGCGTTCATCCCTTGGTGAATTCCGTGCAGTGAGACCAGGACCTCTTCGTAGCGCTGGTAGGGAGTGAGCACGGTAATGGCGCGCCCCCCCAGGGCCAGATCGTTCTGTTCGAGGAAAAAGGACTCGTCGAGCAACCACAGCGTCGTGCCGAGCCGCGCGGCCCGTTCGCGCGCTATCTGCACGACCGTGACGTCGACCGTGGCCACGATGGCAACGCCGTCGGCGCGAAAGATGCCCACCTTGTCTAACGCGATCTCGGCGATGGTCGTGCCGAGTACGGCCGTGTGATCGAGGTCGACGTTGGTCAAGACTTCAACGTCGCTGTCAATGACGTTGGTCGAATCCCAGGTGCCGCCCATGCCCACCTCAATGACGGCCACGTCAACACCCTCGTCGGAGAAGTGCAGTAGCGCCGCCACCGTCAGGAGCTCAAAACGGGTGAGCGACAGTCCGCTCACCGTTTCGACGTCGGCCAGACGAGAGACGAGCGCGACGAAGCTGTCGTCGTCGATGGGATCGCCGTTGACCGCGATGCGTTCGTTCAGCGCGTGCAGGTCGGGACTGGTGAACGTGCCGACGCGAAGTCCGGTGGAACTGAGTAGGGCGCTCGTCAACGTGCTGGTCGAACCCTTTCCATTGGTGCCGGTGATATGCACGGAGGGATAGTCCTGCTGGGGATTGGCCAGCAGTGCCAACGTGTCGAAGATCGACTGGAGACTAGGCGTGTCCTGGCGGTTGGGGGCGACGCGCTCGAAATCCAAGTGCGATTCCAGCCAGGTCAGTGCCTCAAGGTACGACTGGAAATGCACGAATTAGCTCGCGCGACGGGTTCGCGTCGCCTTTCGCATTTCGTAGGTCGGGTTGATCTTGTCGCGAACCGATTCCGCCGTGACCACACACTTGACCACGTCGCTGCGGCCCGGCACGTCGAACATGGGTTCGAGCAACACGTTCTCGAGAATCGAGCGCAATCCCCGCGCTCCGGTGCCGCGCTCCATTGCGAGGTCGGCGATCGCCGCCAGCGCGTCGGTTTCGATGATCAATTCCACGCCGTCCATCGCCAGCACCTGTTGAAACTGCTTGACCAGAGAATTCTTCGGCTCTGTCAAAACGCTCACCAGCATCTCGCGATCAAGTTGCTGGACCGCTCCCACGATGGGCAGGCGACCAATGAACTCGGGGATGAGACCGAACTTGATGAGGTCCTCGGGCAGTGCGTGGCGAAAAAGCGCGATGTCGCCGCTGCGCTTGGACTCGACGGGCGAATTAAAGCCCATCGACTTCTTGCCCATGCGACGCTCGATGATCTCTTCGAGTCCGGCGAACGCGCCGCCGCAGATAAACAGGATGTTCGCGGTGTCGATGTTGATGAACTCTTGGTGGGGGTGCTTACGACCGCCCTGGGGCGGCACGCTCGCGACGGTGCCTTCAAGGATCTTGAGCAACGCTTGCTGCACTCCCTCACCGGACACGTCGCGAGTAATCGAGGGATTTTCTGCCTTGCGGGCGATCTTGTCGATCTCGTCGATGTAGATGATGCCCCGCTCGGCCCGCTTCACGTCGAAGTCGGCCGCAGAGAGCAGCTTCAGCAGTATGTTCTCCACGTCTTCGCCCACGTACCCCGCCTCGGTGAGTGCCGTGGCGTCAGCGATGGCGAAAGGAACATTAAGCATTCGCGCCAGGGTCTGGGCGAGAAAGGTCTTGCCGCAGCCGGTCGGACCGAGCAGCAAGACGTTGGACTTGGCAACTTCGACGTCCTCATCGTGGAGCGGGCCAGTCTGAATGCGCTTGTAGTGGTTATAGACGGCCACCGAAAGAATCTTCTTGGCGTCGACCTGGCCGATGACAAACTCGTCGAGGAACGCGGAAATCTCGCGGGGCGTCGGCAGGTCTTCAAGGACAAACTCGGGCCGGTCACCGAACTCGTCGGCGATGATGTCGTTGCACAGGTCTATGCACTCGTCGCATATGTACACGCTGGGTCCCGCGATGAGCTTCTTTACCTGTTTTTGACCTTTCGCGCAGAAACTGCACTTAATAAGGTCGCCACCTTCGCCAAACTTTGCCACTGATAACCTCCGACACGACCTTCGCCCTCATCATCCTAGGAGTTGAGGGACTCGAAAACCGGAACCTACTGGCGCGGCGAGATAACTTCGTCAATTAGGCCGTATACGACTGCCTCGTCGGCGCCCACGATGAAGTCACGATCCGTGTCCTTGGTAATGCGCTCAACGGACTGTCCCGTGTCATTGGCCAGCATGGTGTTGATCATGTCCTTCATGCGAATGATCTCGCGGGCTTGAATTTCAATGTCGGAAGCCTGTCCGCCGACCCCGCCCCAGGGCTGATGCAGCAGCACGCGCGAATTCGGCAGTGCGAAGCGCTTGCCCTTGGCGCCACCAGCGAGCAGGACCGCCGCGGCCGATGCCGCTTGGCCGAAGCAGAAGGTCGACACGTCGGCCTTGATGTACTTCATCACGTCGTAGACGGCGAGCAGTCCGGTCATGTCGCCACCGGGCGAGTTGATGTAGAGGTTGATGTCCTTGTCGGGGTCCTCGGACTCGAGGAAGAGCAACTGCGCGACGATCAGGTTGGCTACGGTGTCGTCAATGGGCGTGCCCAGAAAGATGATGCGCTCGCGCAGCAGGCGGCTGTAGAGATCGTAGGCGCGCTCACCGCGACTCGATGACTCCACGACTGTAGGGACGAGGTAGTTCTTGGTTTCAAAGTATTCGTTCACGTCACTACCCTAAGCGTCGAGTTCTTCGGACTCGTCCGTCTTGAGCAGGGCGCGATCAATCTCAACCCCATCGGGATCAACGAAGGTCACGTGGTCCTGGAGCCAGCGTGAGGCGTTCATCTTGGCCACTTCGGCGTTAAAGGCCATCACCCGGCCCGAATCGTGCAGGTCCGTACGCAGCCGATCAGCCTGCACGCCCATCGCCGTCGCGGTCTTTTCCAGTTCGGCGTCGACCTCTTCGGGCGTGGGATCGAGCTGTTCGGCCTTCACCAACGCCCGCATCGCCAGGTCGACGCGTATGGCGCGCACCGCGTCTTGGCGTAGCGTCTCGAGCAACTGGTCGGGCGTCTGGTTGGTGATCTCCAGGAAGGTTTCGAGATTCAGCTTTTGCTGGGCGAGACGCTGACCGAGCTCTTGGAGTCGCTCCCCCGTTTCGGTATTCACCAGTACCTCGGGTACAGCCTCTTCGCTCACGAGTTCACTCAGCGCCATCAACGCGGCGTCACGCTGCGAGGTCTGGGCTTCGACGATTTTCATTGATCGCATCTGGCTCAGGATGGCGTCGCGCATCGCGTCGATGCTTTCCCATTCGGTGTTCTCGCCTACCCATTCGTCGGTCAGTTCGGGCAGCTCGCGCTCCTTCACCTGTTTTAGCTTGAGCACGTACGTCGCCACTACTCCGACACCCATGCTGCCGTTGAGTTTCAACTCTTCGCCAGCCTTGAGGCCCACGATGAGCTCATCTACGCCTTCGGTGATGACGCCCGAACCCACGGTGTACATGTAGTCGCTCATGTCAATGGGCTCGGCCCCGGTGTCAATCTGTTCAACGTGGATATCCATCGCGACCAGGTCACCCACCATGATGGGGCGATCCACTTCTTTGAGTACGGCGTCTGTCTCTCGGAAACGGTCGATCTGAGCAGTGATCTCATCGTCATTGACAACGGGCGAAGGGATTGTCACGCGCAGCTCACGCTGTCCCTTGATACTGATCTCGGGGCGCACTTCGACTTCGGCCTCGAAGGAGAGCAGCCCGCTCTCCTCGCCGGCGACGATGTTGATATCGGGCTGGCCAATGGGATCGCTCATGGTGTCGGCGACGGCGCGCGAGTAGAAGTCCGGTAGTGACTCTCGAATGGCTTCGGATCGAAGGACCTCGGGACCGCCCAGGTGGGCGATCATGACGCTCTTGGGAACCTTGCCCTTGCGAAACCCCTTGACGGTCATCTGCTTAGCGAGTGAGGCCGCCGCGGCGTCAATCGCGGCGTTCATTTCCTCTTCGTCAACCTCCACGGTGAGTTTGATTCGGTTGTCGTCGAGGGCGGTGGATGTGGCGTGCATAGGAGAGTCCAGCCTACCGGTTTACATCGAATCGCCCTTAGAGCATGATGGAGAGGGCCTCGGCGAAGTTCCGCGCCAGGGCGTGATCGCCACGTACGTCGCTCGCCGACGCAATAAGAAACGCGTCGGCGTTGATGCGCCCCGCCATGCGGCGCCAGAATATGGCGACCGGCGTCGTGATCTCCACGGTGGGCACCGCGCCACTCGCCGCCTCCGCTATGGCCCGTCCGTCGCGCACGCTCAAAACAATGGTGCGCGCCAGGCGGCCCGAGAGGTTTATCTGGATCACCGTTGCCTCGGGAGCCTTCACCTTCTTGCCCAATACGAAGGGCAACGCGGCCTCGAATCGATTGATCACAATCTCTTCGGCGATGCCGTGGTCGTCCGACGGCTCTAGGAGTGCGTCACGAATGTCTTGGAGGTGGATCCAACTGTCCAGAACCCGCGTCTCTAGAAAGCGGTGGTAGGGCCTTTCTCCCTCGGGGCTCCAGCCAACCTTGTCCCACGCGTCGTCACTGAGCGCTCGAAGGGTCGCCAGCGCCCGGGTCGCAACCTCACGAAATTGATTGAGCACCACCAAGCCCGGTTCGTCTCGGTGCACGGCCACGAAGGCCTCGTTGATCTCGCCAATGGGATTGCGGACGTAGTCCGGCCAGGGGCCATCGAAGTGCGGCACGGGCGAACCTTGCACCATCATCTCGAAACCGAGCAAGTGGCTGAGCACGTCGCGCACACTCCAACCCGGACAGGGCGTGGGGGCGTCGTAGGCGCTGTTTGGTTGGGGACGCACGACCCGGTCGATGCTCGCCCAGGTTTGTTCGAGCGCGTCGATAATCCACTCGTAGGCCACCTCAACCTCCATCAACTTCCAACAGCCTACGAAGTTGGCATCGCCGCGGGCCGCTTTCCCACCCGTGACGCGTGAGAGAAATCCCGCCAGTGCCTTCGAGGAAAAGTGGTCGTTACGATTGCCCCGAGGTACTCACTCACTCGGTGGCGCAGTCAGGAGCCGGAAAAAGCACGTAGTAGCGTGTCCCACGTAGAAGCAAGCAGCATCGGGGCGTAGCGCAGCTTGGTTAGCGCGCCTGGTTTGGGACCAGGAGGTCCCCGGTTCGAATCCGGGCGCCCCGACCATGGGGGCTAAGTTAAATTAGGCCCTACCGCTTAGTGGAATTCAATCACCCACACCCCCGAGGAATCGAGTCATCGGAGAGTCGGTAGCCCTAGTCCTGATTCTGCTGAAGCCTCACGCTTGCGCTCTCGTTCCCATAACTGTCAGTCGGGACCTTGACGTGGGAAGGAGCCTCAAGGTGAATCGCGTCTACAACCTGGCGCTGCGCCGCAGCGAACCAGTTCACTAATCGTCGGAAACGGGCAAAGGAGTACCCACCTAGGGGCGCCTGAGAATTATTTAGCGGCGGAGTTGTAATTCTCGTACGATTCTTGAATCGAGACGCTGACCTTCCTCTTCACCGACATCGAGGGCTCCACGGCGCTGCTTAAGCGCCTGGGCAACGACGCCTACGCCCAGGTGCTCGACGAGCATCACCAGATCGTGCGCCTGGCCCTCGAGGTCCACGGTGGCAAGGAGGAGGGCACCCAGGGCGACGCCTTCTTCGCGGCCTTCACCTCGCCGAGGGCCTGCGTGGCCGCGGCCTTGGAGATACAACGCGAGCTACGAGATCACGAATGGCCGGGCAGCGAGCGCCTGCGCGTGCGTATGGGCATCCACACCGGTGAGGCCGCCGAGGCGGCGACAGGGCTGGTGGGCTACGAGGTCCACCGGGCCGCGCGCATCGCCGCAGTCGGACATGGCGGCCAGGTCTTACTTTCGTCGGCCGCGGCCGGTCTCGTTGAGGACGCGTTGCCCACCCAAGCGTCGTTGCGGGACCTCGGTTCGCACCGCCTGAAGGACCTGGGCCGTCCGGAGACCATCTTCCAACTCCTGGCCGATGGATTGGATTCCGACTTTCCGCCCCTGCGTTCGCTCGATAACCCCGAACTGGCCAACAATCTCCCGGCGTCGCTCAACACGTTCATCGGTCGATCAGCAGAACTGGCCGAAGTTCGTCAACTCGTCGAAACGTCTCGACTGGTCACCTTGACGGGTGCCGGCGGCTCGGGCAAGACTCGCCTGGCGCTTCAGGCCGCGGCCGAGCTGCTCGACGGAAGTGGTGAAGGCGTGTGGTTCGTCGAGCTCGCCCCGGTGAGCGACCCGGACCAGGTTCCCTCGACCGTGATGAACGTCCTGCAACTTCGACTGGAGTCCGAGACGGCGCCTCTCGATACACTCCTGCGCTCACTGCGCGATCAGAATGTGCTCATCGTTCTCGACAATTGTGAGCACGTGATCGACACGGTGGCCAAGATGGCCGATCTGATCGGCCGGAACTGCCCTGGCGTATTCCTCGTCGCGACGTCCCGCGAGCCGTTGGGCGTGGACGGCGAGCGCGTCTACCGTGTTCGCTCTCTCTCCCTGCCTGATGAAGACGTCGCCGTGGTCGATGACCTCGAAGGCTCCGACGCCGTGGAGCTGTTCCTCGCCCGCGCCCGAGCGCACGACTCGACCTTTGAGATCGATGACGCCGTCGCTCCACTGGTGGCGTCGGTGTGCCGCCGGCTCGACGGGATTCCCCTTGCCATCGAGCTCGCGGCATCACGGCTGTCCTCGATGTCCCTCGACGATCTGCACGAGCGTCTCGACCAGCGATTCCGTTTGTTGACCGGAGGAAGCCGCAACGCCCTGCCCCGTCAACAGACGTTGGGTGCGACCGTGGCGTGGTCCTACGACCTGCTGACCGACCCGGAGCGCGATATGCTTCGCCGTCTCTCGGTCTTCGCGGGCGGGTTCGACCTCAAGGCCGCCGAGGCCGTGTGCGTGGCGGGTGGCCTCGAGTCCTTCGATGTGGCCGATCTCTTGAGTTCGCTGGTCAACAAGAGTTTGGTGACCGCGGAACGGGCGTCGTCGTCGCTGCGCTACCGCCTGCTCGAGACAATTCGTCAGTACGCTGCGGACCAGTTGATCCAGATCGGGGGCGAGGAGCAGACGATCCGGGCCCGTCAACTCCACGCCGAGCACTACCTGGCCCTCTGCCTGGAGGCCGCACCCGAGCTGGAGGGACCCAAGCAGGGCGCGTGGTTGAGGCGACTCGACCTCGAGTACGACAATCTCCTCGCCACCTTCACCACGCTGCTCGCCGATCCCGAGAGGACTGAGGACGTCGTGCTGCTCGCGGTGGCCCTCTATCGGTTCGTCTTCACCCGGCGCAACACGATCGTGCCGGCGTACCTGCGCGACGCCCTAGCGCGAGTTGTGGACCTGCCCCTGGCGGTGCGCGCGCGCGCCGTATTCACGCTGGCTTGGATGACGGCGGTCATCGGGCAAGAGGAGCGGTCGCACCAGCGAGCCAGCGATCTCAGTGAGGACGCGTGGGCGCTCGCCCAACAGGTGGGCGACCAGTATTTTCTCGCGGAGGCGCTGACGCTTCGGGCGTTCACTTGGACCGACCTCGAAAATCAGGTCTTAGCCCTCGAATGCGCTGAGGCGGCCGTGGAGTTAGCTCGCGAGCTGAAGGACCCTCGACGGATTGGCGAGGCGACGGCTGCCTTCGTGTACGCCATTAAGAAGCCGCCAGAGACGATTGACGAAATTCTTGAGGCCCTAGCGATCTTCCGTCAGTTCGGTGATCACTCCTGGATTTCGATGATGCTCATCTTCTTGTCGTTGGCTCAGGACGACACCATGGAAGGTGTGCGTGAGGCCCGGGACCTCAACGCGGAGGCGATGGAGTTGGCCGAGGAGATCGGCTCGACCTTCCATCGCCTCACCCTGTGGTCCAACGCCGGGTTTTTCAATCACTTCCTCGGCGACTACGACCAGGCCTTGCAGTACTGCCGTCGGGCCCTGAACCTTTCGCGACGCAGCGGTGTATCGGTCGAGCACGACTACTGGACCATCTTCACGCTGTCGTGCGTCGCGACCCTCCAGGGTCACTACCTGCTCGGTGCCCAGCTGGCGGGAGCCCACGACGGCATCAAAGAACGCGCGAGCGAGCCACTTGGGGGATACTGGTCGCAGGCCGAGATCAACGCCCGCAATAACAACCGAGCCCTGCTGCGCGAAGCCCTCGGTGACGACGAGTACGAGCGGGCCATCACTGTGGGCAAGAGCCTCAACGCGAACCGGATCTACGACTTGGCCATGGGCCGCAGCGATCCGGTGCGTTAGTCGCTCACCAAGTGCAGTCGCCCGGCACCGAAGCGGGCGGGTGCGTGTGCGTGATCGAAGAACAAGGGACCCGCACGGCCGAGAGACTTCTGTCTTGGTGAAAATCTCCGCGACCTCGCGCGAAGGCGCCTCTATGGTCGCGACGTAATGCCTCAGAATCCGAAGCGCCGCAACAATCTTCGAAAATCTTCCAACCGCCCGCCACTCTGCGAACGCTTAAAGCAGTCGAGATTTGAGCGAGTCGCGAACCGCGGGCCATTCCGAGTCCAGTACAGAAAATATTGCGCTGTCGCGAAGCAGACTTTCTTGGCCATTCACTTGCGATGGCTGCCACTGGCGAAGGACTCCTTCGAAGGTCGCGCCGATTCGGGCCATAGCAACGCGGGACCGTTCGTTACGAACGTCGGTCTTGAGGTCAACGCGTCCCACGCTCCACACTTCAAAGGCGTGCGTCATTAAAAGCAACTTGGCTTCTGAGTTGATGGCGGTACGCTGCGCCGCCGCGGCCAACCACGTGCCTCCAATCTCAACCGCGAAGGGAATTCGTTCGCCCCGACGTCGTCGAATGGTGAGAAAGCGGGTGGCCCCCACCGCCCGTCCAGTCGGTACCGAGACCTGGGCGAAGGGAATCACCTCGCCGCGATCAAAGTCAGCGAGCAGTTCTTCGACGTACGCCGACATCGCCGCTCGATTCGATGGCACGACCGTATAGCGATACGTCGAGCGGTCTTCGATCGCGGCGACCACCAGATCGTCAACGTGCGCCGCCGACAACGGCTCTAAGCGCACAACTTCGCCCACCAGTTCACTGACCGTCAGCACGTCCCTCACCAACCAAGTATCGCAGCCGCACCGTTAGAGCGAACCGAACGTCGACACACGGCGCTCCCGGCGCCGTCAGTTTTTCGGTACCCCTGGCAGGAGTCGAACCCGCAACCTGACGGGTAGAAACCGTCTGCTCTATCCAGTTGAGCTACAGGGGCTCACCTTCATCGTACTGAATGACGCTGTATTCCACGTTGAAGCTCGACCACCTTGTGCCATAATAGAAAGTCTTGGTGGGCGTAGCTCAGTTGGTTAGAGCGCCAGGTTGTGGTCCTGGAGGCCGCGGGTTCGAACCCCGTCGCTCACCCCAAGTGCCCTATGCCCCGTTTGGTGGACCGCGCACCGCCAACATGACTCGCAAAACGAATTACGTTACGCGCGTTCGAGCAATCATTCCTGCTCGGGCGTGACGCACGTTACGGCTCGAGTCGGCAATCGCACCGCGGTATAGACTCTCCACGCGCCGGTAGCTCAATTGGCAGAGCATTTGACTCTTAATCAACAGGTTCCGGGTTCAAGTCCCGGCCGGCGCACCATTAGAGTGTGATGGTTCGGCACGTACTTGTCGAAATAGTTCCGGGACCTCCCTTACACAGGTTCGGCACCTGCCTTACAGAGGTTCAGGACCTGCTTGACACTAGAGCCGCCATCGGCCTTTGCTCTTAGGTGAGCGGGAGGTGGACCAATGCTTTGGGAGTCAAGCAAAATGGAGCAGCGTTACGACGCCGTCTTAGGCGTCATTCGAGATGGTTTCACGGTCACCGAGGTGGCCACGAAGTTCGGCGTGAGTCGCCAGGCGGTGCACGCGTGGCTCAAACGCTACGAGGAGGGCGGCAAGTGAGACGGTCTTCACGTCACCGATCTGGCGTAGAAGTACGGCGCGAGTCCCCGTCTTCACTCGTTAGTCCAGATCATCCTCGAATCTCACTCGGTGGCGCAGCGGCACCAGCGAGCGGCGGTGATGGGGATCAACCGTGCCCCATATCCCTCGCGGCAGCCACAGCGTGACGACAATCGCTACCGCACCCAGAATCACCAGATACCACGTGCCGTAGGCCGCGAGTGACTGTTGCAGCGCGAAAAAAATCAGCGCTCCAATGATCGGCCCCTCGAAGGTCCCGATGCCACCTACCAACACCATGAAAATCATGAACGCGGAATACTCCACCGAGAAGGACGAGTTGGGCTGCACTTCGAGATTCGAGATTATGAGCAGCGCCCCCGCCCCGCCACAGATTGCTGCGGACAGCACAAAGACGAGTCGCTTGACCATCGTGACCTTCACTCCGGTCGCCGCGGCGGAATACTCATCGTCGCGCACCGAGACCAGTGCGAGGCCGATTCGACTTCGCAAGAGAAAACCGGTCGCGGCCAGCGCGGCGACTAAGAGAGCCAGGGCGATCCAGTACGTAATGTTGTCGCGGGTGACGGGATCAAGGTTATTGAGGTCGTTCAACGACGCGCCCGCTCCTCCACCGAGGCTCAGTTGTTGGGCGATGATCAACTCGAAGACCTCAGCGATGACCCACGTGCCAATCGCGAAGTAGCCGCCGCGCAACCGGAAAGCCAACCACGAGACGGGCACGCTGATGAGGGCAGCCAGGGCAATAGCTATCGGCACGGCGTACCAGGCGAGCACGCCGTGCAGGGCCAAGTCCAGCACGCAGTACGAGCCGAAACCAATGAACGCTTGTTGTCCGATGCTCACCATACCGCCGTAGCCGGCGATCAGGTTCCACCCGATGGCCAAGAGCATCAGAATGAACAGTTGCGTCAAATTGTTGATCGCGGATCCCCCGGCAACCGCGGGGGCGAAGATCAGTAGCGCGACGAGGGCGAGAGCGCTTCCCAGGGCTACTCGTGATCCCCGTGATCCGCGTGAGAGAGCCACGCGAGATTCCACTTTCAAATCGGTCGTGTGTGGGATGCTCATCGCACGACCGCCCCTCGCGGGGAGAGCAAGCCCTGGGGGAGAAAAGCGAGGACCGCCAGAAAGACCAAGTCGCCGATCAAGATCCCGTCGGCCGGGTTTATCTGAGCGCCCACCGTTTGCGCGACCCCCAGCACCAGGCCGCCGACCAACGTCCCCCACAAGCTGCCCAGCCCGCCAATGATGACTGCCTCAAAGGCGAAGAGCAAATTGTCCGATCCGGCCGTGGGAGTGAAGGAAGTGCGCATGGCCAGAAAGAGACCACCGGCCGCCACGGTGGCCAGGGCGATAGCGGTCGCGACCGCCCTCGTGCGTCGAGGGTCAATCCCGCTCAACGCGGCGGCGCGGCGGTTGTCGGCGGTTGCGCGCAAGGCCCGTCCCGCGCGGGTGCGCGATAAAAACAATTGCAATCCGACCAGCACCACAATCGCGACGACGAAGACAATGACATTGAAACGGCCAACGTAGAGATCAGACGAAAGTCGCCAGCTCTCGTAGGAGAGACTGCCAATGTTGAGGGCCTGATCGTTCGCACCGAACGTCTGTTGCAGCAAATTTTCAATGATTATTGAAAGGCCGAACGTCACCAGTAGCGGTGAAAGCTCGCCTCCGGCTAGGGCGCGATCGAGCAAAAACCGCTGGAGAAAATATCCCACGACGGCAGCGAAGGGAACGACCGCAGCGAATGTCCACAGAGGATTGCCCCCCACGTGTTCCACGAGCGCAACCGCGAGGTAGGCGCCCAAAATGCCAAGGTCACCGTGGGCTAGATTTACGAGACGCATGACGCCAAACATGAGCGACAGCCCGCAGGCGAAGAGCGCGTAGAGTCCCCCCAGTAGCAATCCCTGCACGGCAGCGTTGACCCAGATCACTTTGGATCCTGTTCAACGCGCGGCGGTTGCATTGCTTTCTCGCCCACCAGCGCGTGCCCAAAGTAGGCCGCACTTAGCATCGCTGGATCCAAGGCCGCCGGAGCACCTTTCAACGCAATTCTTCCCTCGAGCAGACAGATGACGGAGCCGGCGATGCTGAGCGCCTCGGTGATGTTCTGCTCAACAATGAGCAGCGTAGTGCCATCGGCAGCGATGCGACGCAGGCCCACGTAGAGATTGCGAACAACCACCGGCGCCAGACCGAGACTCACCTCGTCCAACAACAACAGTGACGGATTGGACATGAGGGCCCGACCAATGGCCACCGCCTGCTGCTCGCCACCCGATAGCATCGTCGCGCGATGTTTTCGACGGACCTTGATGAACGGGAAAAGCTCATACACGGCGTCCACATTCCACGGTCCCGGTCGCTTTGAGGCGGAGCCGGCGAGTAGGTTCTCCTCCACGCTCAGAGTGTCGAAGAGATGTCGTCCTTCCGGGACCAGTGAGATTCCCTCACGAACCCGCTGATGCGGTTGGTAGCGCGAAATGTCTACATCGTTAAAGATGATCCGTCCGTCTTTGGGTCGAAGTTCACCCGAGATGAGCGACAAGAGTGTTGACTTGCCCGCGCCATTGGCGCCAATGACCGCCAATATTTCGCCCGCGGACAATTCAAGATTCAACTCTTCGAGGGCCTGAAGATGACCGTAGTAGGCCGTGACACCCTCTAAGCGCAACAGGCTCATCATTCAGTTCCAATGAGTGTCGTGCTACCGAAGTAGCTCTCCACCACTTGGGGATCGTTCAAGACTTCGTGAGGTGTTCCTTCGGCGATCAGGCGACCACCATTCAAACAGACCATCCGATCGGCCGTGGCCATGAGCGCGCGCACGACGTGCTCGACCCACAAGAACGTGAGACCGTTATCGCGCAGGGCGAGGATGACCTCTGTCAGTTCCAGGACTTCACTATCATTGAGTCCGCCAGCGACTTCGTCGAGTAAGACGAGCGATGGTCCGCCGGCGATGGCTCGCGCGACCTCGAGTCGCTTGCGGTCGAGCAGGCGCAACTGTGCGCCCGCCACATTGGCCAACTTTTTCATTCCGCACTTCTCAACAGCAAACGCCGCGTGACCACTTGCGTCACCACCGCGAAAACCACCGGCCTGTTGCGCGGCCAGCAGGGCGTGTTCAAACACGGTAAGTCCGATGAACGGACGAGGAATCTGATACGTGCGAGCGATGCCTAGCCGCGCGCGCGACGCCGTCGTCATGCGCGTGATGTCGCGACCATCAAACGTGATCGTCCCACTGTCGGGACGGATGTCACCATTCAACATGCCGAGCATCGTGGTCTTACCCGCGCCATTGGGACCAACCATCCCTACGATCGTGCCCTTGACCATGCTCAGGTTGACATCGTCGGCCACGACGACCGAACCCAAGTGCTTACGGAGAGCCTCGATCACCAATATCGCGGGGGGGACCTCCTTTATGATCACGCAATCGCCTGTGGCGAACCGCCTAGTGGGATGTTGGGGTGCTGTATGTTCGTCACGATGACGAGAGCGTAGCCCGACTTCGTGTTGCCAGTGCGCCACTGACCGCCCACGAGCGGAGTCTTGGTGACGTTTGGCACTGGACCGTTCTTCCAGTCAAGCGGTCCCACAATCGTGCGCATATTCAATTTCGATAGTGCCGCCACGAAGGACGTTTTGTTGTGGGCTTCGCCCGAGTTCTTCAACGTGGCTATCGCCACCTCAAAGAGGGCGTGCACGAATCCGATTGGCTGGGTCCACTGCTGCTTCGTCGAGTGCTCGAACGCCGCGGCCAAGGTCGCGCAACTCTGCTTGGTGAGAGAACTCGAGTAGGGATGCGTGGGCCCCCACCACACTTCGGTACCAATATTGACCGCGAGCGATCCCAGCGCCTGTGCCGAGCTCGGAAAGAGCATGGCCTTGGCAATGGTGGCGACCTTAGGTTTGTAACCTTGGGACACCGCCTGCTTGTAGAACGTCGTGAAGTCCGGCGGGATTGGAACACCCGTCAGAATGTCGCAGTTGCCATTTCGAAACGCCGTGATCTGGGCCGTGAAGTCGGTCGTCCCATCGGCGTATCGTCCCGGGTCAACAATGCTGTAACCCAGGGGCTTAGCGAACGAGGGGAAACCCGTCGTCGTGTTGGCGAACGCGTCGCCATCGCTGTCATTGGGCCACAACCCGCCAATAGTCTTGTCGTTTGGCACCGCGCTCCAAATGCTTTCGTACACTGCTTCGATGTCTTCCAGGCCCCAGAAGAAGTGGTACGTCCACTTGTACTTCGTCGAGGGCGAGGCGCCACGGCCGAAGAACCACGATTGCCAAGGAGCGACAGTGCTGATGCAGGGAATTCGGTTGGCCTCACATTGATCGGACACCGGGTTCGTGGTGTCGGGCGTTGACGAGACCAGCATGACGTCAACCTTGTCATTCTTGATGAGATCCTCGGCCACCGTCGCCGCCGTGGCGTCAGTTGATTGGCTGTCCTTGACGATCACCTTGATTGGATAGTGCACGCCCTTGATCGTGATGCCTTTGGCCAAGTACGGCTTGAGCGCAGAGATCACGAAGGCGTCAGCCGCTCCAAAGGGAGCCAGCGGCCCGGTCTCAGGACTGACGTAGCCGAACTTGATTGTGCGGCCAATTGACGTGGCTCCCGCCGGTAAGGTCTCTTCCAATTCCAGCGCTCCACTGAGGCCAACCGCGGCAATTCCCGCGAGCCCACCTTGGAGCATCGTCCTACGATTGACTTCCCTCGGCGACGGTCCTGCCAAATGATTTTGAATCTTTTCCATTCTGGATTCCCCCCACCACTATGAACTCTTCGGTTCAAACTATCATGTTGTCGGACAAAAGTTCGCAATTTTGATGTTACGTAGTAATTGCCAGAACACTTACCCGCTATGTGTTATCGCCCCTCACCTCGTCGTCGTACGCCAGATGCCTCGGGTCTGTCGGACAACGTTCCGGCGACATTCAATCGACGACGAACGCCGAGCTTTGGCCTCTAGGTCGACGCTACTGATTGCCAGTCGTGGCCTTCGCTTCAGTGGCTTCGCCAGCTCAATGGAACGACGACCACTGGCGTGGCCGAATGTTCGGCCAATTCGAGGCTGGTGCTTCCGAGCAAGAGTTCCGGATGTTTTCCCTGGCCCCATGAACCAACGACGAGGAGGTCGGCCCCAACTGGGGGGATGGTGGCGCGCAAGAGAACCGAGCACGCGCCCCATCGTCGACGTGCCAATAGAAACGAGAGATGCTGAGCCCGCACTCTTTGGCGAACTTAAGAACCTCCGCGGGCGTCCGCTCGCGTGAGAAGCGATCGTGAAGGTGCTCGAGCAGTCCGGTCGCGTGTACGACCACGACGTTGGCTTGCGTATCGATGGTCACGTGGATGGCCCATCGGACCGCAACATCTGCATCGGGGGATCCGTCGTAACCCACGGCGATCGTCCTAGTTGGTTTCTTGGGTGTGCCTCCTCTTCGGCGGCGCGTTCGCTCCCTGCTTTAAGCGGCTGCTCTTTTCCCGGCGCGCCCGAGGAACGTTCTTCGGTCTCGTAGGGACTTCCAAGCAGTGCGCTCAAAGTCGCCCCCACCGATTCACATTGGGCGGCGAGGTCGTAGCCGCCTTCGAGGAACACGGCCAGGCGACCGGGGTCGACAATTTAAGCCCTCGTCTTCCTTGCTCACGGAGGAACTCAGCATCAAAAAAATGCCACGACAGACATTGGCCTTACTTGGCGCTGGGAGTTTTGATATTCCATGGCTGGCTTCTCCCACTTACTTACCATGCTTTCAGCCGGATTGGAACTTCAACGTTGATTCTTGGAATCTTGCGAACCATCTGGATGTCAACGGATTTGTCAACACTTCTCCGGCTCAATGGGAACAATCATTCGCAAATTATGCTTACTGACCGGTTGTAGAAGTGCCAGCTCACTAGCCTGAACGCAAATTCCGCTCATCATGCGCAAGACGATCAACTGACTCTTAATCAACAGGTTCCGGGTTCAAGTCCCGGCCGGCGCACCATAAATAATTTTTTGCGAAGACTCAGATGACGATTTGACCGTAGCTTTGATATCGCACGTTAAGACGCTTACACGTATAGAGAATTCCTAATTGCACGCTGATCACGATCAATGGAATCCTTTGTAAGCAGGAAGTCTGGCCGGACCGCCACCAAGCGCACATGCTCATTTACTTCGAAGTTTCAAAGTACCGTTGAGTAGTCGGCACTCGTCGGAGGTTTGCTAGATCGGGGACACGCCGTGCATTTCTTTACTCGAACCACCATCGTGACGCTCATCCTCGGATTTGTCATTCAGATTGGCGCACTTTCCATAACGGTGAGCGCGGGAGCGGCGACCGGTCCAACCTTCTACGTCAACTCAACAAGTGATAATTCATCGGTGAGCGACTGCGAAGTCTCTTCGAACATCGACTGCGGAGTTGACAATGCCATCGCCGCTTTCAATATCGACACAACACCGAGCGACAGCGACAACATCATCTTTGGATCCTCAGCCTCGCCATTTGTGACCAACGACACGGCGATCAACAACTCCACGGCCGGGGTCTCACTCGTGATCAGTGGAAATGGGTCAGGCACAACCGCGGTGAGCGGCAGCGGATCTCATACGGTTTTCACAATTTCTGCTGGCGCGATCACCATCTCGAACGTCACCGTAGAAGACGGGACCGTCTCGATGGGAGAGGGCGGGGCAATCCACAACGGCGGCACCCTCACTTTGACCAACGACACCATTACCAACAACTCGGTCACCAATGGTGGCGTCGGCGGAGGAATCGCTAACACCGGGGGCACGCTCACTTTGACCAACGACACCATTTCCAATAACTCCGCTACCAGCGGTGGTGGCAGTGGTGGAGGGATTTTCAACAGCGGCGGTACGGTTACGGCAACTGACGACACGTTCTCTAATAACTCAGCGACCAATGGTGGAGCAATCACTTCGAGCGGTGGCACGGATATCCTGAGCGACAACACGTTTTTTAACGACTCAGTCAGTGGCAGCGGTGGAGGAATCTTTATCAACGGCAGTGGCGCCACCTTGAACAACGACACGTTTTTTGATGACGTAGCCAGTGCTGGTGGCGGGGTCTTCTTTAACGGCTACGCGCTCACCGTGAGCAACGACACGTTTTCTAATGACGTAGCCACTGCTGGTGGCGGGATCGACGACGCTGCCAGCGGCGATACCGTGGCCAACTCGATTTTCGACAGCGCCGGGTGCGCGGGAACGATCACCGACGGTGGACACAACGTGGAATCCGACAACTCGTGCGGATTCGGAGCCAGTGACGTCGTTAATAGCACAACGATCAACTTAGGGGGCGCGCTCGCGCCAAACGATTCAAGTGGCCCCGAAACTCTCGCCATCGGTTCGGACAGTGCTGCCTTCGAAGTGGTACCCGCCGTCAGTTGCACGATTACAACTGACGAGCGCGCGTTGCCGCGACCGGGCGAATTGGGCCAGAGTGCCTGTGACGCCGGAGCCTACGAATACCAACACGCCGCACCTCCCGCGCCGCAGCCTCAGAGTCAGAACATTTCATTCGCACCAATTAGTTCCGTTGCGGTGACGACCGCTCCCTTTGTTTTGTCAGCGACGGCCACTTCGAGCCTCTCTGTCAGTTTTGCCAGCACCACCGTCAGCGTGTGCGCGGTTTCGAGCACGACAGTAAGCGTGTTGGCGATTGGCACCTGTTCGCTCACGGCCAGCCAGGCAGGTAATGCCACCTTTGCTCCCGCGGCGCCCGTGAGCGAATCCTTTAACGTCACCGCGGCGGAACTCACAGTTCCCGGACGACCCGCCTTCAGCGTTTCGTCTCCCGCCAAGGGTCGTTTGAAGGTCACGCTGCGCACCCGCGCAAGTGGCGCCACGAGCTATCAGTATTCGCTCAACGGTCGAGGTTGGCTGAGGATCTCGGGCGGAGGACCATTCACACTTTCGCGACTCGTACACAAGACCGACAGCCTGCGATTGCGGGGCATCAACGCTGCGGGTCCAGGTCCGGCGTCGAACGCGGTGCGGATACGGATTCGGTCCTAGACCTAGCGCCAGACTGAGTGATCACGGGCGGGCCAACGACCCGGTGTCCTGCTAATAGGTCGATATGACAAATTTGATGTGCTCTTCGAGGGGACGACATCACTCACTGGAGTAACCAGGACGTCGTGCCGTAAACCGCTGTAAACGTCACGAAAATCTGTCCGCATCAATAGTATTCCCTTCGGATCAAGCGAGCTCAATGAAGGTTGCTCTCCACAGAGACTGCCATTGACCGAGTTGCCAATGACCAGCACCGGGTTTGCCGCTTCGTTGTCGGTGCCGAGACTTGCGTTCGAACCCACTCGGCGGCCAATTTTCGGATGGATCGTTACCGTCAGGTCCTGTGCTCGACTCGAAATGCTAATGCTAGACATGAACGCGCCGATCGCGGCGGCGGTATTTCAACCAGATCCACTAACTCCCCAAGGTGCTCGCGTAGTTTCACGCCGGATTTGAACCTCGGCCTTAGATACCGGGCTTCTTCACGACTCCAAATGTCAACACATTTGTCAACACTTCCCCCGCTCAACGGTCACAATTGTGCGCAGATGATGCCTACTCGCCGCACGTGTTAATGCAAATTGATTAGCTCGGACGCTAATTTTGGCCGCCGAATGTAAATCGATCAACTGACTCTTAATCAACAGGTTCCGGGTTCAAGTCCCGGCCGGCGCACCATTCAAATTTTTTTGTGAAGTAGTTGCTGATTCGTTCTACATCAGTATTGGTTACTCAGACACGCTGTAACGGGTGACGCGTTACACAGTAACGACTGATCTGTGACATTTATTGCCATGGTCCCCCGCTACTCAACTCGAAGAACGAGAGCGGCCGGCGTGCGCGCGGCGCTGCGGCCGGGTAATGCCGCAACGAGGTTGGCGAACACCAGCGTCCCGACGCCCACGAACAGCACCGACACGACCGGCACGGTGGGATCCGGAACTGCGTTGATACTGCGGGCGAACAGGGTCCACAGTTCTCGCCCGATGAGGATGCCCAGCGGTATCCCCACCACCACGCCCACCAGCGCCGTCGTCGTCGACTGCCACGCGACGACGGCGGCCAACTGGCGACGGGTGAAGCCGAGCGTTTTCAGCATCGCCAGGTCTCGCCGTCGCCGGCGCACCGACGAGGCGAGCGTGAGCCCGAGCGCGAGTACCGCGCCGACGGCCAGTCCGACCGCCAGGATGACCGGCGTGGAACCGACGCTTCGGTAGTTCACGATCTGGACGGGTTGTAACACGCCCAGCACCGAGACGCTGTTGCCGAAGGTGTTCTTGTCGGCGGCGAAAATCTTGTTGGCGGCCTTCGCGATGCGCTCCAAATCGGCCCGCCCGGCGCGGGCGCTCACGTCCGAGCGCATCCTGACGAACGCCAGTTGCGGGCCGTGGAGATTCGGGTCGGCGCCATAGTTGACGTACCCCGCCGGGAAGACGCCAAGGGGAAGAATGGCCCCGGTGCCCATGGACGTGTGTTCGGCGATGTAACTGCTGTATCCCACCGCGGGCAGCGTGGCGGTCCCCACGATCAATAGTGCGGTGGGCTTGATGAACGCGGGAGCGTTCTTCTTGGTGCCCAGGCTGATGACGACGGTCTCGCCAACGTGCTTGTGCAACATCGCCATCGTGCCGGCGCCCAGCACGACCTGATGTTGGTTGTCGAGACCGTGCCCGGACAGGATCGGCGGGGCGACTTTGGCGTGCGCGTTTTCAATCAGGACGGGAACCTCCTGGCCGTCGATTTCCAAGTCGGTGGAGTCGGCGCCGCTCCACGCCATGATCTTCGGGTCGTGGTTCAGCAACGACACCGCCTTGGGCGGGATGTTGTTATTTGGTTCTAGCAAATAGTCCCAGTTCCATCCGTAGAGCGCGGGACGCGAGATCAAGTTACTCAGCCCGCTCGCGAACGTGAGCGTGGTCACGACCAGGGCGACCGCGAGCGCCGTGCCGAAGAGCACCGAACGCACCGGCACCGCCGTGCGACCCTGCCCCGATTCCAGAGCGAAATGGATTCCGATGACGCCGGCCACCGGCATTCCCGTTGCGTTCGCGCCGCGAAGGGCCTTCGACCGGCCCGCGAACGACCCTCCGGTGAAAAGGGTTCGATGAGATGCCCGCCGATTCGCCTGAGCAATGGCGATCGCACCGAGACCAAGAATCAACACCGCGACCCCGACGCCGAGCACGGTCCAATCAATCGCGAATCTGCCGCCGGGGTAGACGGGGCGAACGGGACCCAGCGGGGCGAACGGTGACAGAAGGGCCGCCACCGCGAAGGCCAGTAGGGCGCCGAGTGCCACCGCGACGAGCACACCGAGGAGACCCTCGAAAGCCGCGGCGGCGGGACTGGCGCCCAGCGCGCGAAGTACGCGCCGGTCCTGCTCGCCCCGGCGTAACAGACGTGAGATGGCCTGGGCCGCCAGGACAAGACAGACCAGGGCAGCGATGGCGCCAAAGGCACCTAGGGCCACCGACTCCGGTTTGATGGCCAATTCGACTTGGGAATCCACGCTCGACGTGACGTGGAACTCATAGCTGGCTCCTCGCGGCACAACGCCAATCAGTTCACGTTCCACTTGGGTGATCGTTGCGTGGGCGTGGTCGATCTGTACGCCGTAGAGCGCGGGCACAAGTTCGCCCGGCTCTAGATGTTTCAGTTCTTGCATGAGGGCTTGGTCGAGGAAGACAGCGCCGTACGTCCGGTCAATGTCGTCCTGGACCACTTGCGTATTGGGCACCACCAACCCCACCAGCCGGACATTGACCTTCAGGCGAGGGACCACTCGCGGGGAGCCAAAGTCCGGAGAATTTGTCTGCGCGTTGGAATAGAAACCCAGCGGCACCATCTGGCCCACGCGCACCCCGAGGATGCGCGCCGCACTGGCCGTCATCACAAATTCGTCGGCCCGACGCGGATTTGCCAATCGACCTTCCACGACCGCGAGTCGGTCCTGAGTCAGCGTCATTCCGTCCAAGCTGCCCGTGATGACGACGTTGGACAAGGTACTCAGTCGAGGAACGCCGTTCGCCGCCAGCGGCACCATCTGTGGTCCTATGGCCGTCACGACGCGCTCGACACCAGCCAAGTGGCTGATTGTTTTCGTCAACGAAAGGGTCTTGCCAAGGAACTGCGAGGAGCCGCTGTAAACGAACATCGTCAAGTCCGACGGATTGGTGCTGGCCAGAAATTGGGGATACGACGATTGGGTTCGCCTGGCCCCGGCGAGCGCGGCCATGCCAATACCGCCGATTAACCCAATGAGCAGCACCACCGTCAGGTAACCGGATAGTTGACGCGCGAACGTCGCTCGGTACCGGTACCAGGCGATTCGAAAGGCTTGACCCATGAAACTACTTACCTCCGAGTAGACGCAGATGGACGAGTACTCCCTCGAGTCTCATTTATAGCGTGGCCCGGTGCCAACAAGGTGACCGCACGAACTGGCCTCGTACTAGCACCCCTCATATCGTCCACCTAAATGGTTGATGGGGCCAGGAAGATGAAAGCGACCAAACCACTGACCTCAGGCTCTCAGCGAACAACTCGAAGCACTCCAACTCATCCATCCACATAATCACGTCTACGCTCTCAGCCACGCCCGATACTCGAATTGTCTCGCGGAACGACGACCTCCGAGTGACGCAGTATCGACAGCTATCACCTAATCCAAATGACCCTCTCGCCGAGTCTCACGGGACCAACGCCGGGACCAACGAAGTGACAAATCTCCGATCAGGTACGATGCTCGCGAGTTGAACGGTAATGATCATTGCGCTTTTGATTACCGACCGTTGAAGATGCGTGATTCGCAGTTAGAACGGTTCGCGTAAGCCTCTTAATCAACAGGTTCCGGGTTCAAGTCCCGGCCGGCGCACCATAGGGAGCAACATTGGAAGGTGCAACTGACGCGTTGGAGAAACCTTCAATCTGCTGCCTCTTGCGTCAATTTCGTCGGATACTCAAGGGGCTCTTCATTCAGTGTCGTCATCATTCGAGTAGCCGATGATGACCTCTTCAGCCGCCGCCGACGCACGTGCGTAACCGGTGAGGATCTCGATGAAGGGTGCCTTCGCGATTCGAAACAGTAAGACGTCGGTCGTCGCGGTCACTGTCGCCTGCCGGGGAACATCCCGAATCAGCGCGAGTTCACCGAATCCCCCACCTCGAACCAACTCCTGGACAACTCGACCCGCGCGCGTGACGGTGAGTTCGCCGTCGGCGACAGCGTAGTAGCAGTCACCGAAATCGCCCTCGTTGATGACAACCGTTCCACTGGGCTCCCTCACGGTCTCGACTCCTCGCGCGAGTGCCTCGATTGAATGAGCTGGCAAGGCTGCGAAGAACGGTATTGATCGCAGGAGCCGCACCTCTACTTGAGGCACCGTTGCGGCGACGTCGATCTTGCGAAGTTGACGCCACAGTCCCAACATCAACGCGAACCCGATGACCGCGGGCGTCAACAACGCCATCTTGATGCCGCCGACGGCCAACGCAAGGCGCACAAGGATGGCACCAATGGCGAGTCCGACGTTGAGGAGTGCTTCAAGAATGGAAAACGACCCAGCGATCGAGTCTGAAGGCGCGCATCGTTGTAGGAGTGTTTGCGCCGTGACACTGAACACCGCACCGAACATCCCGACGGCTCCCAAGAGAAGCATCACCGGACCCAATCTTTTCGTCGCGCATATGACCGCCAGACTCGCGACGGAAAGCGCGAGATTCAGCATCATCGTGCTGGCGATATAGCGTCGACCTACGAGAAAGGCGGTGAAGAATCCGGCCACGAGCGCCCCTCCGCCGACTCCCGCGTTCAAGAATCCGGCGCCGCCTCGCCCCATGTGGAGGTACTCCACCGCCAATATGACGCAGAGGAAGTCGAGTGATCCCATAAGGGCGAAGTAGAAGGTTTGTAGAAGCAAGAGAGTCCTCATTTGGGGGTGACGCAGCGTCGTCGCCACGGTCGCCCAGGTTCTCGACCGCACTGCCGCCCAAGTTGCTCGCCATGTGGAGAGACGACGGACGACACCCGCTTTGTCCCGCGTCGTTTCGATTTCCGCAGCGTTACGATTGGGCGAAACGACCATCGAGCGTACAATCACACTGACGACGAGGACCATCGAAATGAAGGTCAGTCCGGCCATTGAAAGAACTGCCAGTGCGACGCCACGCCACGTGACCATCACGCCGACCACCACCGGGCCAACCAGACTTGATCCGCCCTGCGCCCATCCACCCATGACGTTGGCGGCCGTGAGCTCTCCCGGCGTACGGACGATAGCCGGCAAGAGTGCGGCGTGCGTCGGACGAGTGACCATGAAGGTTAGCGTCGTCAGCGGCGCCAGGGCGAACACGACGTCAGCGGGGACCTTCACCGCAATGGCAAGGGACACGCCCACCATCGCCGCGCTCTGTGCGCCGTAGCCGACGCACAGCATGCGCGTCGGAAGTCGTCGATCGACCAGTACGCCGACGAACGGTGCGAGCGCCACGCACGGAAGGAGTTCGACCAGCATCATCACCATGCTGGCGGTCGAACCGCCGTGACCGTAGGCGAATATGATCAGCGCGATCCACATTCCACATTCAGCGCCATAGAAGAAGAAATACGCGAAACCAACTTTGACCAGAACCGGGTTCTCGAACGCCGATCGAAAGACCGAGACAACGACGCGCATTCGTCCGTGCATCAGAGTTCACCGCACTTCTCGGCCCAGGTTACGGTCTTGCACACTAAGTCACCTCAATTCTGCGAAAACGGTGGTTGACAGCGAAATATAGCCAGCCGCTCGCCGTCACGCGAACAGAAGTGCTCTTTAGTCCTCGGTAATGGTTCACCCGAGCCGTTCGCGCAACTGACTACCTCCGCCAACTCCTCTCGTCACGGTCCCACGAAGACCGGTCGCGGGACGCCACCGCAGTCAGGGAACCTCGACGAGGAGATCGCTGTCGCTGGGCCGTGCACGGCGCCAACAGAATCGAGTCACCGCGTACCTCGAATCAACGTCGCCGACGCTCGACCACCAATCCACCAATCCCGAGCCGACGTCGTACCCAACCAAGGAGGTCTCAGCAGAGGTATCGTTGGCAATGTCGTCGCTGCCTACCGGTACGGTCACGTTGTTGTTCACTGACATTGAGGGATCCACGCGCCTGTGGGAGCAGGAGCCTGCGGCGATGGCCGCGGCATTGGAGCGTCACGACGATCTGCTACGTTCGACGATCGAGTCGTGGGGCGGTTACGTTTTCAAGACTGTCGGTGACGCCTTCTGCGCGGCGTTCGCCGCGGCCCGCGACGCAGTCGCCGCGGCCGGCGCGACGCAGCGTGCACTGCACACTGAGGCGTGGCCCGATAGAGCGCAACTACGCGTGCGAATGGCCCTACACACGGGCGAGTGCGAAGAACGCGACGGCGACTACTTCGGACCAGCCGTCAACCGCACGGCCCGTCTCGAATCGATCGGCCACGGCGGGCAAGTTCTGGTGTCACGGGCAACTGCGGAACTGGTCCGCGATCGACTCCCAGCCGATGCACAACTCATCAATCTGGGTTCGCACCTCCTAAAGGACCTGGACCGCCCCGAAGAAGTCTTCCAGCTCGTCGTGGACGGCGTGCCCGCCGCGTTTCCTCCGCTGCGATCCAACAGCGATATCGAGGGCCCCGTTTCTCAATCCAATCCCACCAACTTGACCCAAGCAGCATCCAGCTTCGTTGGACGAAATGCCGAGATGAACCAGATCGTGAACCTGCTCAGCAGCAGCCGCCTGATCACCCTCGCCGGCTCGGGAGGCGTGGGCAAGACCCGTCTCGCGACCGAAGTGGGCCGACGGCTCCTCGACGACATCCCCGACGGAGTCTGGCTAGTGGAATTGGCCATGGTGAGCAACGCAAGTCTGGTGGCCGACGAAGTGCTCCGGGACCTTGGCATCGGCGAGCAGGCCGACAAGAGTGCTGTCGAAACCTTGATCGATGTGTTGGCAGCACAAAGACGCCTCATTATCCTCGACAACTGCGAACAAGTCCTCGACGGTTGCGCGGCCCTTGCGAACATCCTCATTCGTAAATGTCCGGAGATTCGGATTCTTTCCACTAGCCGAGAGCCACTGCGAATCGACGGCGAGATCATCTACCGAGTGCCGTCGCTCTCACTTCCCCCCGAGGAGATCGACGACGCCCGCGACCTCGCCGATTCGGGCGCAGTCGCTCTCTTCGTAGAACGCGCGACCGCGCAACTACCGGGATTCCAATTGACCGACGAGGACTCCGCTCTCGTGGCCTCCATTTGCCGTCGCCTTGATGGGATGCCCCTCGCCTTGGAGCTCGCGACCGCGCGTCTGCGCTCGATGTCTCTCACCCAACTCCATGACCGTCTAGAGCATCGCTTCGGTCTCCTGACAGGCGGCAGCCGGACTGCGCTTCCACGCCAACAAACTTTGGGTGCCCTGGTGGACTGGTCTTACGACCTGCTGAGCGAGTCCGAGCGAGCGTTGTTCCGTCGGGTCTCGGTATTTGTCGATGGCTTTGACTTGGAGTCGGCCGAGGTTGTCTGCGCGCTCGATGACGTCGCCACCTGGGAAATCGCCGACCTGCTGGCGTCGCTCGTGGACAAGAGCTTGGTGGTCGCCGAACCCCGTGGTGACGTTGTCCGCCATCGAGTCCAAGAAACGCTTCACGAATACGGCTCCGAGCGCCTGGTCACTTCGCCCAGGATTGAGGGAGCCGCCAGTGAAGCCGAGCAACTCGCCGCGGCCCACGCCGATTACTACCTCACGCTCGCGGAGGGGGCCGAGCCCCACCTACTCGGGAGGTCTGCCCTTACTTGGCTGGCACGACTCGATACCGACGAGCTGAACCTCCGAGCGGCCATCGAGTTTGCACTTGGCACCCCCGAGGGTGCGAACCGAGTGCTCAGCCAGTTCTGGTCGCTGCAACGATACTGGTACCAAGCCCGTCGGCCCGCAGAGGCACTTCTTCTCCTTGATCGGGCCCTAGACCGGGTCGGGCCCAATATCACAGCCAGTAACTTGGCTAAGGCTATTTACTGCAAGGCACTAATGCTGCGACAGGTGGACATTCGACAAGAGCTCAGCGCACTCTCTGCGGCTCTCGATTTAGCGAGGAGTGTCGGCGACATAACGCTGGAGGCCGACATCCTTTCCGTCTATTGTCAGTCGCTGGCGTTTAACGGAAGAAGCGGGGAAGCCGTCGAAGCTGGTACGGACGCAGTTTCGCTGGCCCGCCACCTCAATGATCCGGCACTCCTAGGAGCGGTGCTTTTGCAGTACGCCATCACTTTGTACCAAGTTGATGACGCCCGTGCCGAATCAATCTTCCACGAAGTCCTCGGGCTTGTCGAGCAAACTGGAGACGCGATCACCGCAGTGAGAGTGCACAACGTCTACGCACTGCTCTTGATCAGACAAGGAAAGCTGGCCGATGCCCGACGCCATTTGGAATTGGCGTTGGATCTGAGTGGAAACGTGATGAACGCGCGGACCAATCCGCAGTATCTGAATCTTGGGTGGGTGCTACTTAGCGAAAACGATCCCGAATTGGCCGCGCCATTCTTCGCCAAGGTCCTGCGAGGCTCTCGCTTGTATGGTGCACTGGTTGACACGGCGTATGCAGTCCTAGGAACCGCTTGTTGCAAAACAAATCTTCAAATGTCCGAGTACGCCGCCACCCTTCATGGTGGTGCCGACGCGTTGCTCTCAGTAGGTTCCGATCAATGGGAGGTCCTCGAAGAGAGAATCAGGGCGCAGGACATCAGCGTCTTACAAGACACGTTGGGCGACGAATTCGAGCGCTGTTATGCACTGGGTCGCGCTATGCCCCACGGCGAGATTATCAAGCTCGCTTTGGCGCGTGTGCCTTTGCTATGACCGAGATTCTTTGAACAATGGTTTGTACATTGGTCACAGGCGTGCTCACTCGGCTCGAAGGACAAGAGCGGCCGGCGTCTTCGTGACGGTCCGTGATGGTCATCGCGAGCACGAGACTTAGGTTGCCTACGTTCATTCGCCCCTCAGCACCTGAGCCGTAGACGTATGAGCTGCGCTTCTTCCGGGGAGTGCGGCGACGATATTGGCCAACACCAGTGCACTGATGGCCACTATGGTCACCGAGAGCACGGAAACCGTCGGCTCGGGAACGGCGTAGATATTACGGGCGAAAAGGGTCCACAACCAACGCCCCAGAAAGATGCCGAGCGGCACTCCCACGATGACGCCGAGAACACCGGCCACGGACGCTTGCCAGGCAACGGTGGCCATCAATTGGCGTCGGGTGAATCCGAGCGTACGCAGCAGCGCGAGGTCACGGCGACGGCGACGAACGGATGCGGTCAGGGTAAGACCGAGCGCCACGACCGCACCGGCCGCCAGCGCCAGCGCCAACACGTCCGGGGTGACACCGATTGAACGGTAGTTCTGGATCTCGGCGGGATACTGCACGCCCACCGTCGTCACGCTGTCACCTTGTCCCTGGCCCTGTGGGACCGCCGCGAACGCGCGGTCCCCCACCGCGGCAATCTTATTGAGCGACTTCAGTGCCTCGACGCGCGGCGCGCCCGTACGCAAACGGACAAAGACGACTTGCGGACCGTCCAGGGTGGCGTACGGACTGGCAATGAATTTGCGCATCTTCGCTGGCTCCAACCGACTTGAAATGATGGCTCCGACACCCATCGATGTGTGCAGGGTGAGGGCGCCCCCAAGAGACGGCAGGGTGGCCGTGCCGACGATCGTTAAGCGCGTGGGAGGTACATACACGGGCGCGTCTTTGGGATTGCCGTACGAAGCGACCACCGTGTCGCCCGCGTGCTTATGCAACTGCTTCATCGTCGCCGCACCGAGCACGATCTGATTCACAGCGTCCACGCCATGGCCCGACAGCAGCGGCGGACTGACGGCGGCGTCAGCGACGGTCGTGAGTACCGGTACTGTCGTCCCGTCGATTTGCACGTTTGGAATGCCGTAGCCCGACCACGCGCGAACGTAGGGATCGGTGCTGAGCAGACGGGTGGACTGCGGTGGTATCCCCGCGCCACTATCCAACGCGTAGTTCCAGTTCCAGCCGTAAAGAGGGGGATGCGTAACGAGCGTGTTGAGACTACTGCCGAAGGTCAACGTGGCCACCACGATCGTGATAGCGAGCGCGGAACCGAGCAACGCGGAGCGCACGGGAACGGCATCGCCGTCGCGTCCCGGCTCAACGGCGAATCGCACCCCCACGGCCGCCGTCACAGGAAGACCGGCATTGACGAGGAGTCGAGCCAGCTTAGAGCCAGTCGGAACGACGAGGCGTTGCCTTCGCGACTTCAGGCCCGGCGAGCGCCGTAGAGCAAGAATGAGGGCGATCGCGCCGACGGCCACCACGAGGAACGCGGTGCCAACTGCGAGCACGGGCCAGTCAAAATTCAGTCCCTTGTCGGGGTAGACGAGGCGCACGGGTCCGATGGGCGACAAAGGCGACAACGCCACCCCCACGACTGCGGCGAGCAACGAGCCCACTACGATTGCTCCGAGCAGACCAATGAGGCCGGCGCTCCTCGTCATCCATGGGTCAGCGCCGAGCGCGCGCAGGACATTGATGTCGTCGTCGTCGCGCAGCAACGCACGCGCGACGAGCCCACCGGCAATGATCAGAGCGGCGAGCATGGCAATAAGTCCGAATACGCCCAGGGCAATGGCATCGGGCTCGATTGAGCGATTGACCTCGCCACTGACCAAGGAAGTGACCTGAAACGAATACGTAGTGTGCGGTGGAAGTGCGGCGATTATCTCTCGTTCCACTTTCGAGACGTCCAAGGAGCCGTGAACGAGTTGAAGGGCATAGTCGTTGTAGTTAACGCCGGTCTCATCAAACGGTCGAGTGAGCGTCGGCGTAAAGATCATCAACGGCTCGCGCTCCACCGCGTCCGACACCACTTCTTGGTTGAGTACAACTGTCCCCACTAAGTGCATTGTCATTCGTAGGTGCGGCTTCACCTTGGCGGTACCGAATCCGGGCAGCGCCAATTGGGCCGTTGTATAGAAATACATGGGTATGGCTTGACCCACGTGCCAGCCCATTAGATGCTCGGCATCGGCCGTCATCGCAAACTCATCAGCCTTCTTCGGGTTGGCCATTTGTCCGTCGATGACCGTGACTTTGTCCTGGGAGAAATACTCATTGTTGAGAACTCCAACTTGGGCGACCGCGCCAGAAGAAATCGCCGGTACGTTCAGAGGTGCGCCGCGCCGGCCCGCCGGAAAACCGTACAATCCATAAGATGCGGTTGCCACGTGTCGCACCAGGGGCAAACGCGCCAATCTCGCTGTCGCATTGGGCGCGAACAGAAAGACGTGCATGTCGGAGGGATTAGTGCTTGCTAAAAAGACATCGAACGACGAGGCCGTTCGTCGCGCCGCGCTCATCGATCCGATAGCGATTCCACCGACCAGACCTATGAGCAAAACAATGCTGGCGTAGGTGGACCAGCGCTGAGCGAAGTTGGCCCGGAACCAGTACCGGGCAACGGGCAACGCTTGTCGGCTCACGACAACTCTCCCCCGTCAATTCGGTCAACAGTTAACACCACTGGCAGCCTTTCAAAGCGAGAGAAAAGGGCCAAGGCAGCCACCCCACTACTTTCCCTCGTACTAGTACCCCTCATCTCGCGAACCGAAGGAATTATCAAACTCCAGGATCGTGCGGGCAGCCTAACGAGTCCGGCCAGAGGTTTTTAACTCATCGCTACCGAGATCAACTTTTCCGACGGCGTCATCCAGGTCATGCTGACAGAAATACCATTAGTTTCGAGTCATTTTGGAGATGTTGACACCCTGCCCATCGCGAAGTATCGACTACCGGCACTTTGCGCGGTTGCCATTCGCGCCGAGTAATCGAGGGACCAACGCCAGGACCAACGAGACGTCAAATCCGTGATCAGGGATCATGGCCAACAGTTGAGCAGTGATGAACGATGTGCTTTTGATTACCAAAAGTTATCGATGCGTGATTCGCAGTTAGAACGGTTCGCGTAAGCCTTTTAATCAACAGGTTCCGGGTTCAAGTCCCGGCCGGCGCACCACAGAAGTACTAATCAAGAGGTCTGTCTGAATTACGACTTTGGCGGGAGCAATACCCATCTCATCAATTTGTCAACAATGACCGAAGAGAAACTCTCTTCTGCGTATCCGGACCAAATGAGACCGCCGCTCGCACGTCTAGGCAGTGCCGACACCCTCAGCTAGACGAGTTCCACCATCAAGGATCGCCGCGAACCTGAGTTCCGTCTAACGCTTACGCGAAGGTAGACAGAAAGAGCGACATTTGTTCGACGACGAACTTGTGGTCCTCGACTTGGGGTAACCCGGAGACGGCCACCGAACCAATACAACCGCTCGCGGAGACGGTCAACGGAAAAGCACCGCCGTGGGCGGCGAACTTGAAGAGGTCCAAGCGGAAACGTTCATTGAAGTCCTCGCCGTCCGCGCGAGCTTGGCATCCCATGTAGTACGACGAATGTCCGAATTGGTCAACGACCGCCGACTTTCGTTCGAGCCAGTCGTCGTTGTCAATCGATGAGCCAGGCAATGCGTTGTGGAATATGCGCTGGCCGCTGCGCCGTATAAGTATTGCAATCGGATAATTCTGCGCCAGGGCCGCCTCGCGCATAGCACTGCCCAGTTCCCATCCGGCTTCATAATCGAAGTACGGAAACACCAACCGCTCTTCTTGGGCGAGCAGCGTCGGAAGTAGCTCTTTGTCGGTTGTCACGCGTTCGAGGCTAGTTGGGCAGCGCAGTCTTGGCGGCTGGAATCATTATCGGCGCCGCTTGACCCCAATCCGAAATATAATTCGTTACTGGTACTGGTACTGGTACTGGTACTGGTACTGGTACGCCAGTGATGTCCGCCGTAGCGGCGAATGGCGTAGGAGTCGTGGATTCAGTGACGTACAGCGTCATCGGCACCAGGGTGTTATTCGGCGAGAACACGCTTGACGTCACGGCCAACTTGATGACTCTGGGGTCTCGCAGCGTGACAACACGCTCATACTTGCCTGCTCGCCCAAACGACTTGGGCCCGACCACAAACTGCGTGGCGACGGTCGCGGGGCCTGTATTGGCTTGATCGGCATAACGCGAGTCTGAAGGGGTCGTTTAGTACCAGACGTTGACTTCGGAGGTCTTCGTGGCCCTGAAACCGAGGAAGTCAATCAGCCCTTGCACGGTATTTGTTCTGACGTATACCTCGGCGAACGCCGTGGGCTGGACGAGGAACACTGTTCCTACGCTTTGGAGGGTGCTTAAGGATTCCTCGGCACTTGCGGTTTGCAAGGCCACCAGCGACGCGTGCTTTCCGCTGACCGCGAAGCTGCCGCGCAGTTCGTAACTCTGGAACTTGCGCGCGTCAGCGAGGGCATGCACCAAAACAGCTTCACCGTTGGGCGTCGCTGCGCCGGCCGAGGACGTGCCCATCAGCGGAGAGGCCAAAATAGTTCCGAGAACGGCAATTCGAAGGAAGATCTTCATCGGATTTCTCCTAAAGAAGCGGGAACTTCATCTCACCGAGCGTGAAAACGACTCAGAAACACGTCATCCTCAACGGTCTCCCTCGAATCGGTTGTTACGGAGACTGCGAAAAAGTCTCATTGGCGAGGCGTGACTTGCTGGCGGGACTACGTCCACTTCTTATGGCTGTGCAAGTATCGCCAGTGAGTAACGCCAACGCGAGTCGTCGAGCTTGCGTTACAGGTCGTGGGCAATCTCCCAGATGTGATCACCAGGATCCACGAAGATCGCCGTGCGCATGCCCCACGGCCGGTCGAGCGGACCATTGAGCAAGGTCACGCCGCGACGGGCAAACTCTCCACGGACGCTATCGACGTTCCGCACACCGAAGGTGAACTCAAACCGTGACCCGGAGTCCTGGCTCGCGACCTTTCCTGGGGCGATCAACTCTGGCCGTTCGGAACTCACCAACAAGTTGTTCAGTATGTCACCGAACTGAAAGGCGACCCGGGTCCTGCACTGTTTCATATTTGTAACGCAACCTCAGCCTTACTTGTTCACATCCCTCATGCCAACCCGATGTCAACACATTTGTCAACACTTCTTCTGCTCACTATCCGCAAACGTAAGCAAACCTTACTCAGTCGCCCGCAGTGGGCATGCCTACTGATCAGCACGAATGCAATTTCCGCTCATCAGGTGCAAGTCGATGAACTGACTCTTAATCAACAGTTTCCGGGTTCAAGTCCCGTCCGGCACACCAATTGGCCTTGACGCAACTAGCTTGACAGGGCGTCGCTTGCTTTATCACCCGACTCTCTCAGTTTGTCCATCGCTTGATGGCCTTGTTCAGCGACAGCGTGACTACCGTTACTCACCGCTCTCGCGGCAGCTTCTTTGGCTTTGTCTTTCGCCGAACGAATGGTGTCGTCGGTGTATTGTTTGGCCTTCCGCTTAGCCTTGTCAACAGACTTATTGATCTTGCGCTTGGCTTTGCGTTTCAGAGATTCAGAACTTTCTTTGGCTTGATCCCCAGCCTCACCCGAGAGTTTGACGGCCTTTCGCTTGGCCTTGTCCACGAGGGCCTTCGCCCTGTTGTTCGCTTCCTCGGTGATCTTTTCCGCGCGACGTTCGGCCTTTCTCATAATCTTCTTGGCTTTTCTTTTCCTTGCCATCGTTATTCCTGCTCCTTCTCATTGTTCGTAGCCGATGCTTCTAAATACTTGTTCCGAATTCAGATAAAATACTTTCTACGAATGACCTCTCACTAAGCCTGCATTTGTGGTGAGTGTATCGGTGGTTCACTTGCGCGTCAACCCAATCCTTTCGCGTGGCGCACTGAGGACTTCATTTTTGCGTCATGCAACTGGCAGTGCACCGCGCTTCTCACCGGACCGTCACGAGAATATATTATGACCACCATCATGGGTGAAAATTCCTTTATTTCATTTTTGACATTTTGGATGCCGCTCTCCTCGAACTTCATCTCTGTGGAAGTGAAACTTTGAAACCTGATAATGGTGATAATGCGAACTAAAGTGCGGTACTTGTTCGGCGAAAGTCACTGCCGCGCGGCAATTACCGAATGGAGACACGATGGCAGTTTTCGGTTTAGTGCTACTCATTCTCGGATTCGTGCTGGGTGTTCCGATTCTTTGGAACCTAGGAATGTTGCTGCTCATCATTGGATTGGCCCTTTGGAACTTTGGCACAATAGGCCACGTGGGGTCCGACGACACTATTACCAGGCAACGTCGAGCAAGCGGAGTTAGCATTGTCGCGTTCCTCTCCTTTGTTCGCGTCGCAATGGCTATCCAATCGTTTGCAAGTGTGGAATTGTAATGTTCAACCACACTTTCACTTCCTGATTGCTGCCCGCATCGCACAATCGAAAAGCTTGGATCTCTTCAAGGTGTCAATGGCGACCCTCAATTCGTGTATTTCACACTTCACACTTTGTATACACCGTCCAACAATGTTGTCTAAGGCAAGGAGGAACCGCTGACGTGAATATCGTCGAAGGAACGATTCGCCGTATCGATGGATTCCAACAGCGCCACCTGGTTCCATCATTTGTCTTTGGCGTCATCAAGAAGTTCGGTGACGACAACGCCGGGAACCTCGTCGTTCAAGTTACCTACACAATGTTTGTTACCGTGTTTCCGCTCCTGCTGCTTCTGGTGACGATATTGGGCATCGTGCTCGCCGATAACCCTTCGGATCGCGCGCGAGTGCTGCATTCGGCCCTCGGACAGTTTCCCATTATTGGCCAACAACTCGGTCACAACATTCACACGATCAAACGGAGTTCGGTGTTCGGTCTCGTATTTGGGATCGTCGGTCTGGTCTACGGCTCGACGGGACTCGCACAAGCCGGTCTCTATTCAATGGAGCAGATCTGGAATATTCCGGCAGCGGTGCGGCCCAATTACTTCACTCGAATGGCTCGCGCTGGCATTTTCCTCGTCGTGCTGGCAGTCGGCCTGATCCTCACGACCGCCCTCGCTGGATTCGGTACGTTCGGAAAGCACAACCTCTGGCTCGGGTTCTTAGGAGAGATACTCGCCGTCATCGTCAACGTGGCGCTCTACCTCGCAGCATTTCGTACGCTCACACCTAGGCAGGTGGCCACGCGTTCCCTGATTCCAGGCGTGATCATCGGGGGCGTGGTTTGGACCATCCTTCAAGCCGCCGGCAGTTACGTGGTCGGGCATGACCTCAAGGGAGCCAGCGCTCTTTACGGGCTCTTCGGCCTTGTGCTTGGTCTGGTCGCCTGGATCTTTCTCGGAGCGGAGATTACGCTCTACGCGGCAGAGATCAACACTGTCCTTCATCGTCGACTGTGGCCGAGGGGTTTGGTGCAACCTCCACTAACCGATGCCGATCAACGTTCGCTCGCTTTCCAAGTCACACAGAATCAGCGGCGTCCCGAACAAGAAGTCATCACCCGCTTTCGGGGCAGACCGATGACTCAAGACGAATACCGCGAGCGCGGCTACGAAGGCGACGATGCAACACCGGGGATCGAACGTCGGGTTCCTGAGAATTCTGACGAGCAACAGACTGATTCGTAACGGAACATCTAGTCGATGGCCATGGAAGGTGATCCTGATAGTCGGGAGGTGGCCAGGCCAATCGCATTGCGTGAAAATAAATTGGAGCTGGCGTTGGCTATTACCGGAGGATCGGTACCGAAACGGCTTTCCGATCATTTCGAGGCATAGATGACATCGGATGAACTTAACGAAATTGCCCCTTGGGCAACTGGCAATCGAGCGTGAGAAATGAAAGCGCGCACGGCGCCGAACTTTTCGAATGGCGTTGCGCCTCGTGACACGCATTTCAACAGATTTGTCAACACTTCTCCGGCTCAGTGGGCACAATCATTCGCAAATCATGCTCGCTGACCGGTAGTAGAAATGCCAGTTGACTAGCCTGAATGCAAATTCCGCTCATCGGGCGCACGCCGATCAACTGACTCTTAATCAACAGGTTCCGGGTTCAAGTCCCGGCGGGCGCACCAGAGTTTATGTAATGTCTCGGCTGATCTGCAACAGATCAATAACTGGAGACCTGTGGCTTTGTAACGGGTGGCGCGTTACACAGTGACAGTTGATCTGTGACACATTTTCGCCACTACGATCATTGATGACGTTGGCGCACGCAACCAGGATTCTCCAACGAAGTGAGTCAGGTCCAAGCCTTAAGGTATCAATCGCAAGATACCCGTATCATTCCGGGAGGTCCTCCATGACTGCTCAAAAGTACGACCTCGTGATTATCGGTGCCGGCAGTGGCAACATTTTGATTGCCGATGAATTCAGTGAGTGGAGAATTGCGATTGTCGACTCAGACCGCTTCGGGGGGACGTGTCTCAATCGTGGCTGCGTCCCATCCAAGATGCTGGCGTATACAGCGGACGTGGCCCAGTCGGTGCGTCACGCGGACCGATTCGGTGTGCGAGCAAGCTGGCAGGGAGCCAACTGGCCGGCGATTCGTGAGCGGGTGTTCGGTCGCATCGATCCATTGCACGACAGCGCTGTGCGAAGCCGTAGAGAAAACGGAATCGATGTCTATCTCGACCGCGCTTACTTTGTCGGAGCGAAGCGCCTCCAGGTCGGCGGTGACGTGCTCGAGGCAGACCGTTTCGTGCTGGCGGCCGGCGCCAGACCGTTTGTTCCGCCGTTACCGGGACTCGACGGCGTCAACTATTTCACCTCGGACAACCTCATGCGGATCGCTGTACTTCCTAAATCGATGGCCGTGATCGGTGGTGGGTTGATAGCGGCCGAGATGTGCCATATCTTCGGGTCGCTCGGCTCGAGCGTTACCATAATCAATCGCGGCAAACACCTGCTCGCCCGTCACGACCACGACATCCGCAATCAGTTCACCAAGGATTACACGTCACGCTTCGACCTTCGGCTGGGAACAGTAGTTGAGCGCGTGGAGCCGACCACTGCGGGTGTTCGTCTTCACCTCGCCACGCCTTCAGGATTGCAGTCAATCGAGGTCGAAGCGCTGCTCATCGCCACTGGCCGCAAACCCAACAGTGACCTCTTGAACGTGGCGAGCACCGGAGTCAACGTCGACGAACACGGACACGTTCTAACTGACAACACTTACCTAACCAATATTCCCGGTATCTGGGCGCTCGGTGACCTCACAAACCATTTTCAGCTCAAACACATGGCCAACGCTGAAGCTCGCATCGTTCTCCACAATTTGATCCACCCCAATGCTCCGAAGCATGCGTCGTTCACAGTCATTCCGTCAGCGGTGTTCGCCGACCCCCAGGTCGCGTCGGTTGGCGCGACCGAAGAAGAACTGCGCGTGCAGGGTCACGAGTACGTGGTCGCCATTCGGCCCTACCGTGATACCGCCTACGGCTGGGCACTAGAAGACACATCCAATTTCGTAAAGATTTTAGCCGATCCGGCGACTCGGCTCGTGCTCGGTGCTCACATCATTGGCCCACAGGCATCAACGCTCATCCAGCCGTTGGTGCAAGCTATGTGCCTCGCCAATACCGTTGACCAAGTGGCGTCTGAGGTCATCTACATTCATCCGGCCCTGACCGAAGTGGTCGAGCAGACACTTCTCGCGCTCTAACCAGGCCGTCCCGAAAGTTCGTTCCACGTAGACCCAGCGACCGAATTGATCGTGGGGACATTGGCAAAACTGCGCGCACGATGGGTCCCGTGGAGAATGGTAGTGCGAGACGAGTTCACCGCCGCCGCCCAGAAGTTTGGCGTCGGTCACCAGAGCGTCCATAGCTGCGTCGCCGGTTCCGAAAGAGGCGGTCTGGCGTCTCCGTAATTATATTGATTCGAATGCTGTCCAACAAGCGTTACGTGAGCAAGAAGTCAAGAAATCTACTTCGAACCTGTCGGCCGCTTGACTGAGGTTCTCCTCCAGTAGATTTTGGAATCGACAATATCTGACGGTACGCTGTCTGGCGATGGGCCCGGTCCTCGAGGTCCCTCATGATCTGACGTCGAGGGCAGATAAAGGTCTCGCCAAATGAAATTGCGTCGCATGAGATTCCGTCGTCGAGTGAGGCTCGACCTACGGACATTGATCCGGTTGGCCGTGCTGTGTCTGATTGTCGTGGTCATTCTCAAATTACTTCACGTTATTTAGTGCGCTGCGCAAACAACGCCCGCCGAATCACTGATTACCGGCTGAATCATTTCTGGCGCGTCTCATCCGCGTTCAAAAAGGTCGAGCGGGCCGACAGTTTTGGCTTCGAAGCACTCGCACCTCGACGCACGTTCATTGTTCATTATTTCGTGAAATACTTTTGTGGTGTGGTCTCGGCTCATTCATCGCCCGAGTTGTGTGCCGAACGGAGTCAGGTTAAGCGCCAGTTCGCCGAAACATCCGCCCCACCCGAGAGCTTGAGCGAACTGACTCTGCGAAGAAGCGGGTTGTTGGAGGGCGCCGGAAAGACCGAAATGACCACACGCACTTGGTCGTGAATCAGGACGCGTCGAACTCTTTGATCCGCTGCGGACTTTCACGTCACGATTCCTCAATCCGAGAGGATCAAAGATCTACAGCGAAATGTAACCGTAGACAGCGCATCTCCGCCGGTCGCGTCAGATCATTGTTCGCGTCATCAGCGGCTGGCCCAGCACTGACGTTCTCCTGCACGCCTACCGGCGCATTCAGCTCGTCACCTGAACCAGTTGCCGTCATCACCACCCAGGATCGCCACCACGGGACCGAACACGTCACTCTGGTCAAAAGCCATTGCCAAAATCCCGATGTGAACGACGGCTGAACTCGATCGATGGCTCAATGGTCAGCCTCGCGCCTAGGAGTTCACCAAAATGAATTCCGATTGCTTAAGAGACTTCTCGTGAATGATCGGGGCTAGAGAACGTCAAAGGCGATCAAGTATCAGAAGCATTCGCCACGCTCCGATGGAGTGAAGACTCTCGCCACATTTCCAGCCGACGTCGATCAGAGCCGCGCCGAGATGAAGATGGACTGTGCCAGGTGCTTCAGGCCAGGAGTTGCCTCAGCAAGCCGACCGAAACTCACTGAAGGTCCTATAAGCCATGGCGCGATGCCAGGAAGTAAGAAGTCTCGGTATTCGACGCTCACATCCGAGAATCCAGCATCATGGAAAAGATTGATCGCAAAATGTCTAGAGAACGCCATCTCGTCGGGCTCCAGCCGGGCAAGTCGACGAAGTCCCGCCTGCTTGAATATCGAGAAGACATACGGATTGTGGAGGTTTGGTTCTAGAAACATGACGCGACCATTCTCGACGAGGAGCTGCCGTATCGCCCGAAGCGATTCCCCGAGATCGAAGTAAAGGTGGTGGAGGATGCCGTTTCCAACGACGTAATCGAAACGAAGGTCGATGATCTGCTCGGGTTGTGTGAAATCCAAGACTTCAAATCTGACGTTCAGATTCTCCGTCTCGGCCGTGGCCTCTTCCATGAAGCGCTCGGAGCGGTCAATTCCCAAGACCTGCATCCCAGTCTGTGCAGCCAAGTACCGGGCCATCTCACCGCGACCACAGCCAATCTCGAGAATCTTCCGACCCGGACCGGGGGTCATCTTCGAAATTATGAGGTCGCACCGCCGCTCGAGGCGCGTCTGCGTGGCCAGCCCACCTGACCATCCTTGATTGAACCCACGCTCGTCGCGAACGCTACGCATGCCCGGGTCCTCCGTGCTCATTGTGGCCACAATCGTATAACCAAGCGGTTCATCACTCAAACCTACGTCAAACCGCGTGCAAAGGCGGGCAACGAGAATGGCAAGAAAGAAAAGCGGGCTTGCGATCACCCACGGGGGTGCCCAAGCGATCCTTCGCCGTTGGGTCGGGAACGCGTTCTAAAACCAGAGTACAACGAGCTTGGAGCCAACCACGGAGAGATCTGTACCACGAGCGGTGACATTCGAATTCGCGGAACCCCCGAACATCGAGTTCAAGCTCGACGGCGTGTAGCGAAAGAAGTCGTACGGAACGTAGTGGAATCGAGCGGACCATGGCACGGTGACGATCACTTCAACTCCGTCGTTCATGACTCGGTGGATCTCGTCGACCGACTGCTGAAAATTCGAAACGTGCTCGTGCGCTTCGGCGCAGATCACTGCGTCGAAGTGCCCATCGGAGAATGGGATGTGCTCTCCGTCGAAAGGAACGATCTCTGGATTGACGTATTCAGATCACTCGGCATCGATGATGTCGATGCCGGTGTACGTCGTCGTCACTTTATCCAGGAAAAACCGGTAGGGGCATTGCCCGCAACCGACGTCAAGCACATCACCGCGGTCCGCCGGGCGGCGCCGACGGAGATAGCAGTACACCGTCCAGACTTGGAGATCCCACCACATGCGCCCGTAGAATCGCACCTTGCGCAAAATTGTCGTCCCCGGCGTATTAGGACGCGGGCGGAATGACTCAGTGCTCACAGGTCGATCCGGCCTCCAACAAAAGCGGCGATTCGAGTTGCGATTGTCGGAGCCGAGAGCCCGTTGAGCTGATTAAGGTACCCTTCGCTTCCCCCCCTGTGCCCGAAGGGCTTGTCGACACCGAGACGCAGCAGACGGCAGCCCGAGCCGTTGTCGGCAAGAATCTCGGCAATCAGTGACCCGACTCCACCGCTGCGAACGTGGGCTTCGATCGTTACAACGTGCCTGTGCGAAGCGACGAGGCCGAGTACATCGTCTACGGGTTGAGGGTGAATGCTCGAGACGATGGCCACAGCCGCTGAGATTCCTTCACCGAGGAGCAGATCGGCAGCGTCCACGACGGAGGCGGCAATACTCCCCATGACGAAGACCATGACGTCCGAGCCGTCGCGGACTTGCTGAACCCGACCGAGCTCGAAGCGACCGTCGAGTCCAGGCACGACAAGTCGATCGTTCTTGCCAAGTCGCAGGTAGGCGGGTCCCGGCCACTGCGCCAGTGCGCGAACAGCTGTGACGGTTTGGGCCGAGTCAGCGGGAGCGACGACCGCTGTGTCCTGGAGCAGCCGCGCAGCCCCGATGTCTTCGAGGCCGAAATGAGTTGGACCAGCAGACCCGTACTCAAAGCCGCCCCCCATGCCGACAATACGCACCGGTAGCCCATGTAGTACAGGCCCATTTCGAATGAACTCGAATGGACGAAGCACCGCAAACGGAACGATTGAATAACAAAAGGGCGTATACCCGGCATCGGCTAGACCTGTCGCGACGCCAATCATGTTCTGTTCGGCAACACCCATATTGAAGAACCGTTCCGGGAAACGTTCACGGAAGGGCTCCAAAGCCATGAATCCAAGATCGCCCGTCAGGAGTACGATCCGGTCGTCACGCTCGGCTTCCTCCAATAAAGTGCGGACGAACGCCGTTCTCATTGATTCACCCCGTTTTCCCTCAAGGCCTGCTCGTACTCGTCGTCCGACATGGGAAGGTAGTGCCATTTGATTTGGCGCTCCATATATGACACGCCCTTGCCGAATACAGTCTCGGCCACGATCGCTCGGGGGCGATCTATCGAGCGGGAGCGCAAAATGAGGGAAATCGCCGCCTCGTCGTGACCGTCCAACTCCGTGACGTTCCAGCCGAACGACCCCCAGCGTGCGGCCAAGTCGGCGCTTTCCAAGACATCCGCCGTGTGGCCGAAGGCCTGTTGATGATTGTGGTCGACGAGAACGCACAGATTGGCCAGGTGGTGGTGCGAGGCGAACATCGCCGCCTCCCAGATTGCCCCCTCGTTGCATTCCGCGTCACTGACGATCGCGTACACTCTTCGCTCAGCGTGCTGCATCGACGCTGCGAGGGCAGCTCCGACGGCCATCGACAGCCCTTGGCCCAGTGAACCTGTCGAGAAGTCAACCCCCGACAGCAAATGGTCAGGATGGACCCCGAGCAAGCTGTCATCGGCGCAGAAGGTGTTGAGGTCGTCGTCAGTTAGCGTTCCCACTTCGGCGAGCGCGGCGTACAGCGCCAAAGCAGCGTGTCCCTTCGAGAGCACAAACCGATCTCGTTTGGGATCATCTGGATCACGAGGACCGATGACCGAGAACACGGCCCCGATCATGTCGGCAATTGATAGGGCCGAACCGATGTGACCGACGTGCGCGCGCCTGGATTGTTCCAGGACAATGCGACGGATCGCCGGACCCATGTTTTTCACAAGGGTGGCGTCCGGCACGACTCGTAGTGATCCCGAATGCCTCGATCCGACTTAATCCAGTCGGCGAATTCACGCAATCCCTCTTCAAGCGTGTGCGAAGGAGCCCAGCCGGTGGCGCTACGAAAGCAGCCAGAATCGGATACCCACACATCCGTGTCCCACTGGCGGGCAGGCATCGACTCCCACTCCGGCTCAGCCCGGATCGATAGTTGCTCGCGCACAACCTTGACGAGTTGCGCCAGTGACGTTTGCACGCCAGTGCCCACATTGAACACTGACCCCCGCTCGGCTGTCTGCGTCCGCGCGGTCAACATGAATGCCTCGATGACGTCGTCAACGTAAATGAAATCCCGAGCGATCGTAGGGGAGACCAGAGGTGGAAGCTCGCCTCGCTGCCCTCTTACTAGCAGTGTCGGCAGTAGTCGAGTTGGATCTTCCCATGGGCCAAAAACGGAATAGAGCCGCAATGTGGAGAGCCGCCGACTATGGGCCTGCGCCGCGTAGCGACAATAGAGCGTGGCCGCCGCCTTTGTTGCAGCATAAGAACTGTTCGGCTCGGGCAATTCTGACTCCCGCGGAGCATGATCAACGTAACCGTACTCAGAGGAGGTTCCAGCATTCACGAAGGCCTCGAACCCGGTCTTAAGACAGGCTTCGACTAGATTCACAGTGCCGTTGTAGTTGGTCGTGACGATGTTTTGAATGTTGCCTTGCGAAGAATAGGCACCATACGCCGCGAGGTGAAATATCCATTCGGGGTCAATCGAGGTGACCAACCTCTCGACAAGTTCTTCCTCTTGCAGCGTACATTCGTGAAGCTTGACACTGTCAAGGATTGCCTTGATGCGCCAGCGAGTATCCCGAGGCCGAACCAGGAGGTGAACTTCATGTCCGTCCCTCACAAGGCGACGAGTTAGGTTCGCTCCGATAAACCCGGTCGACCCAGTGACCAACACACGTCTGCGATGCTCAGGCATCAGACGGGTCTTCGGTTCCCTCTGCGCTCGAGTCGGGTCGAGGCAGCGGACGATTAAGCACCGAGTCGACGATATAGGGCGGTCGCTTCTTGACCTCGGTGTAGATGTCCGCGACGTAGAACCCGATGGTGCTCAAGGCCAGGAGCGTGAGACCGCCCATTATCAGAATTAGAAGGATGACCGTGGTAAAGCCGCTGGGCACGCTCGAGGGATTGGCCAGCCGGAGGGCGACTTGTACGACACCAATGATAACGGCGCCTACCACCGAAGCTAACGCGACCACGAGGATCAGCTCCAGCGGTGCGTAAGAGAATGAGACGATGCCTCTGCGCGCCCATTGCAAGTTCTTCACCACTGAGTTGGTGGTGCGGCCGAATACACGCTTCGGTCGGACGTACGGCACACCGACAGCACGGAACCCCACCCACGCCCGCAGCCCCCGAATGAATCGCGACGACTCAGGGAGGCTATTCAATTCGTCGACCACTCGTCGATCCATCAACGAGAAATCGCCGGCGTCGACGGGAACGTCGACATAAGCCAGTCGACGAAGAACCCGATAGAAGCCCTTGTACGCCAACCGCATCAATCGAGGAGCTTCCCGATTGACCCGCTTGCCGTAAACTATGTCATATCCCTCTCGCCACCGTTGGTAGAACTCAGCGATCAGCTCTGGGGGATCTTGAAGATCACCGTCGAGCAGAACGACGGCATCGCCGGTGGCAATGCGCATGCCGCTGGTGAAGGCGCTCTGGGAGCCGAAAGCTCTGGAATGCGTGATCACCACGACCTTGGGGCTCTGGCTGGCCAGTTCCTCGAGAACTTGCTTTGCGTTATCCGGGCTTCCGTCGTTCACGAAAATTATTTCGTAGTCGACGCCGATGCTTGCGAATGTCTGCGTCAGTCTGGCGTGCATGATGGGCACCGCTTCGGCGTCTCGATAACACGCAACGACCGCTGAAATCCGAAGAGACGCGGCGCAGACCTCGTCCGTTGGTCGAGTTGTGATCGAAAAGTCTTGCTCCACTTTCTGATGCTATACGGTCACGTCCGTCCACTAGATGGAAGAATGGTCGATGCCGAATAGTGTCGATCAGATTGACCTGTCGACAAGCATTCCAACGAAGATACTTCGCAACCTTGTCGCTTGAACCACGCTCGTTTCAGGTCTTGCAGGTGATAGCCCGCTCCGCCGAGAGAAACGGGACCTCAAAAGCTTTCGAAAAATGACTCAGCGACCGTGAGACTGGACGCTGATCTTGAGCGCGATCACGACGGGCACCGTATCTGGGATGACCCGTATACCGATTGCGAAGATCAAGCGCCGTGAAGCTTGAATAGCGTGCCTGGGGGCGCGCCTGGAACAGACCAAGGCTCATATATCCCGCAAATGTTAGTACCGACAAAGGATGTCGCACCGGGCGAGACGATCAGCCATGGCGAAGGTTCGTGGCGGACGTATTCACAACCCAACTTCAGTGCAGTGCTGCTGTACTTAAACAACTCAGGAGAATCGTAGAGAATGCGGGGCTGGAGGTTGTCGGCTAACGCCAGGTAGTTGGCGTCGGGACCGAAATAACCCACGACACCGCCTCCGTGATCCTTGGCGTACGCCTTTACCACGGCAATCTCTTGTGATGGAATCGCATTGTTTTGAACGGCCTCGGAGAATCCGATTGTTACGGGGGGATGCATCAATCCGTTTAACGCAGCGGAAGGGCTTGGTAGTTGAAGCGAAGCGGCGAGTCCTACGGCAATTGGCAAGGTCACCGGCAACAGCCACAATGCCCTCTTCTTGAGAAAGGAAACGACGTCCGATCGAAAGTCGTTTGCTTCGGAGGTTTCGGGGAGGCAGAGTGATAAAAGGGCGCAGCAGCACACCGAGAATGGAAGCAGAAATACCTGAAGTTGTCCAGATGCATAGGACCGATTGACATAGTACGGAAGGCTTCCAACCGACCACGCACCTAAAAGTGCCAGTGTGGCGATGGCATATGACTGATGCCTTGACCTCACCGAGGTTGAATCAGTCGTACGCCAAAGCAAGAAGACACCGACCACCGCGCTGCCGATCAAGAGCGGAAGTATTAGAAGGACAGGTCCCGGGACCTGCATGAGGGCTGCGCCGAAACCGGCTCCGTATGAGCGCGCGGCCAGGCCGAGGTAAGCCCAATGTAAGGGATGACCGATGAGGAAAGTCCACAGCGGGTAGAGCACAAGCCCTAGTGCGAGTCCGGAACCCCAAAGAGCAGTCGCTCGTCTTCGAATAGCGCCTCGGGTCGCGATGAGCAGCACCACAAAGTAGGCGAACACAACAGCAAGTCCAACGTCCTGTGAATTCCAGATCATCAGACCAGCAAGCACTCCCAGCGAGATGAGAACCACCTTGCGCACCGAGTTCTCCATGAGGGAAACGAGTGAGCCGACTCCGCCGATGGAGTACAGCATTGCGGGAAACATACGGAGCGGATATTCCTGAAGGTCAGACGCAATGGAACTCTCGTTGCCGCCAAAGACGCTCGGAGCATACGGCAAGCCGAAATGGCGCACCGTCACTCCGGCCAGGGGAATGATGATGGCCAGCACGATCCAAGTCGATCGCCTTGGAAAACATCTTCTAGCAAGGATAACTGCGAGCACCACTGCGAATATGCCAAGACAACTGACCATGATGGAAGTCATGTCGGCCAGTTGGTTGGCAGACATGAGATGGCGAAAGGGAACGACTATCCATCCAAGCAGCGATGTGTACTGAGGAACGAAGTTAGCCACCGGTACACGACCTGCAGCTGGAGCAAGTACTTCGTTCAGAATATAGCTGTTGTTAACTGGATCGGTGAAGTCGGATAAGTCTCTCAAGAGACTGAGGGCCACCGTTATCGCGACTGCCGACATTACGACGTTCAAACAGACTGAGAGAGCGCGTGACTTCGTGGTGCCCCAATTTGAAGTGTGAACCACCAGGCGAGTCGAAACCGGAACAACTAAGAACGATATAGACAGTGTCAGAAGGGCAACAGAAGCACCGAACCCATCCCATAAAACGTGGGATAACAGAGGCCGCTCTATAACCGCGATGCCATAAAACATACCCACAGTGCTGACAACGAGTGCGAGTCGACTTGGAGCGATCATAGGTCGGCGAAGAAATCGGAAACCAAGCATGGCAGCACCCAAGAGTGAGACAGTGAATGCCGCCCAGTCCCAAGCCTTCGATCCCCCTATTCCTCGAGCGGTTATAAAGGAAGCGAGTACGACAATCGTGATCGCCGTGACTCGCGGGAAGAGAGATGTGAGGGCAGAGTTTTCAAGATCGTAAACATTGCCGTCAGGTCGCCCAGACAAAGTAGACACGGATTATGCAGCTTGGCTGGTTCGAGCCAACGTTGACTCGTAGCTTATAAAACTGAAGTCGCGAGCTTTCTCCCGGAGATATTGCTCACCTTCAATCGGTCGTCGCTGGGCCTCTTGCCACCAGTAGTAAACGGTCCGCAAGACACGAAGGAACCGAGTTATGCGCGTCACTTCAAGGTTCGCGCACATCAGCGCAAATCTCTCTGCATTGGCGACTTGAACGTGAAATAGGCAAGTACTCCCGGGAACGCAAAGTCCTGCTCTTGATCGGTAACCTGACATTGTAGCCACAGTACCTCGGTCAGCTCGGCCGATCATTAATGAGGACCTTCGCTACGAAGCAGATGTTGGTCGATCGCGGCCTCTTCATCAACGTGAAAAATCCGGCTAAAGACCAGAAACTTGAGAATCCAAAACACGCCGACGCTGGCTAAGTTTGCACCATCTACGACCGCTGTATTGATCAAGTGACTCCACTGATGTTCGTGTATCAGTAGGTGGGCGTACGCCGCACCGACGATCGAGAACGCGATTCCGAGAAGGGTCAAGATGCAGAATGGAAGTACCTCCTTGCGCAAGTGACTCCTGCCAGATTTTCTCCACACCCATCTACGGTTCAGCGAGTAGGAAGGAATGGCCCCGACCAGATTGCCAACGAGTGTTGCGTCGACCTCCCCTCTAATCATCTTGAGTCCGTAGAACAATGAAACAGCTGTGAAGGAGACGGCAGTTGACGCCACGGACACCGAGACGAACCGAGCGATTCTTCGGCCTCGATGACTCCTGAGCCAAGCAGTGGCCTCTTGAGAATGTCCGTGCATCGTCAACAACCTACATACGTAAGTTGACCGCTCAGGCGCATCGACCATCCTTTTCGTTATGGTTGCCCTAGATTTCAACCGTGCAGTCCAGGTTTATCTTCGCTCGTTCGTTGACAAAGTCGGCTCGGGTGGCAAAGCGGCAGGATGAACAGTTTGACCGGCTTGGATTGCAATTTGAGACTCTCTGGGGTCGGCCCCTCCAAATCATCGAACGTCAAAATCTATTCTGCGAAGTTAACAAGTACGCTCGCGTCATGCATCCGGAGATAGAGGGCATCGGAACCCGCACCCGAATCAAGCAGCGCTTCAGGCCCTTACCCACAGCCGTCGATGTCTGGTTCCCCCCAAAATGGGGTATCAACGATGATCTGCCAGGAGTAGATAGACCTAACGAGGGACCTCAATCGTCCTTTCCTCAAGATCCACCAGGACGGTCCCGCCTCGTGCGCGTTGACGTATATGGTCTCCACGCCGATAGTCAGCGAAGACGATGATCGTAGCCAGCGCACCAGTCGAATTGATCGGAAGCCGTAAGCATCGCAAAAGTGGTCAGTGGCAAATAATCATGGCGTGCCTGCTCGTCTACGTGATTCTCGCTGTTGCCATTTTCGGGCGGGTGTCGCCATGGAACGCATCACGTCTGCCCACTAATCCGTTTGGCAATTTCGGAGTGAGCGACCCCGTGAACATGACCTGGTCGCTGGCGTGGGTGGCGCACGCACTGCAACACGGCCTCAACGTATTCCACACGAATTTCCTCGACTATCCGAATGGCGCCCCCATCACGAATAGCAGTCCCCTCCTGGGTCTAATAGCCGCACCATTTACCCTGACCCTCGGTCCCATCGCCGCATTTAACTTGCTACTTCGCCTGGCCTATGCCAGTTCAGCCGCATCCATGTTCTTGGTGTTGCGCAATTGGTGTCGATGGCCCGCTGCCTTCGTGGGCGGAGTGATCTACGGCTTCGGTCCGTACGTGGTGTCGCAGGGACAGACCCACCTCAATCTCATGTTCGTGCCGATTCCCCCACTCATTGTGTGGTGTGTCTGCGAGCTTCTTATAACGAAGCGCCACAATGCGGTCCGGGTGGGACTCTTGCTCGGCGTGCTCTGCGCCGCGCAGGCACTCATCGAAGAGGAACTGCTCACCCTACTCGGCGTGGTCATCGCCATTGGCCTCGTGGGTCTCGCGATTTATTCGGATAAATCGTGGCGACAACGTTTCGACCATCTCGCTCGGGCGATCATTCCGGCGTTTCTCGTATTCATGGCAATCACCGGTTACATGATCTGGTCGCTGCTGTTTGGTCCGGGGCATATCACTGGCGCGATCCAACAAATCGCCGTTCTGCAGGGCTACCGGACCGACCTGCTGGGCCCACTCGTCCCGACCTTCAGTCAACTACTCATGCCCACCTCTATGGCTACCACCGCCGCGCACTTTCTCGGTGGCAACCCCTCCGAGAATTCAACGTACCTCGGCATACCGGCCGTCGCTCTACTGGGTATCTTCGCCGTCAAATTCAAACGAGAGCCAATTATCCTCTTTTCGACCCTGCTCGCCGTCGTCGCGTTCATACTCTCGCTGGGATCGCGACTGTCGATCAACGGTCACGTGACGAGGATTCCGCTACCGGAATCTCTCTTCACGCGGCTACCACTGCTTGACAACACCGTTCCGTCACGCTTTTCGTTCGTGGTCTGCCTGTTCTCGGCAATTGCGTTGGCGGTCGGCGGTGATTGCTTCATTAAGTCACTCGACGCGCGGCCTAGGGTGCGACGCGTCGATTCCGTTCCCGTGGCGTTGGGATTTGCGTCGCTCGCCCTATGCGTGGCATGTCTCCTGCCTCAGGTACCGTTCAAGACGGAGAAACCGCACTGGCCGCCCGACATCAACTCGACACTCAAGACAATCCCGACGGATTCGGTGGTACTGACGTATCCCTTCCCCGACGAGGTATACGAAGAAGCAATGAGTTGGCAAGCCTCCGACGCAATGAGATTTCGCATCTTCGGGGGCTACGCTCTGGTCCAAGGCAAGAATAACTTCGGCGTGCCCTACCAGCCCTTGCTTGCTCACCCCTTCGTCCAGGAGTACCTGGCATACGCGCAGTACGGCTCGGCGGCCCTGTACCCCAGGCCCAACAAAAACGTGTCCGCGCCGCGCGCCCTATGCCGTTTCATTTCACGCTACGGCGTGGGCGCCATTATTTTCTGGGACCAGGGTGCCCACCCCAAGGAGATAAAGCAATTGTTCGTCGAGGACTTCGGTCCGCCGGAGCGCTCTAGCCGTGACGGGAACATTCTCGTGTGGTTGACCAGTTCACACGGTTGCTCGGGCTGAATCGACTGTTGGAACCGGTGCTACTCGGCTCGTAGAACTAACGCCGCCGGGGTCTTGGCCGCACTGCGTCCGGGTAGCGTCGCGACAATATTGGCGAACAGAATGGTTCCGACACCCACGACGAGCACCGACAGGACCGGCACCGTGGGGTCCGGCACCGCGTAGATGCTTTGGGCGAAGAGCGTCCACAGTTCACGTCCGATAATGATGCCGAGTGGTATCCCCACCACCACACCCACCAACGCAGTCGTGGATGACTGCCACGCGATCGTGGCGGCCAATTGGCGTCGGGTGAAACCAAACGTCTTCAGAAGTGCCAGATCTCGCCGTCGCCGACGCACCGACGAGGTCAGCGTGAGTCCGAGCGCAAGCATTGCCCCCACTGCCAGTCCGACCGCCAAGATTACCGGCGTGGAACCGATGCTGCGGTAGTTCACGATCTGGACGGGTCGCAACACGCCCAGCACCGACACACTATTGCCGTACGTGTTCTTGTCGGCGGCGAGTATCCGATTGGCGACCTTCGCGATGCGCTCGAGATCGGCGCGCCCGGCACTCGCGCTCAGGCCCGGGCTCATCCTGATGAAGGCCAGTTCGGGACCATGAAGATTTGGATCACTTCCGCTGCCACCGAAGGCCGGCGGGAAGAAGCCCCGGGCGAGAATCGCTCCGGTACCCATGGAGGTGTGCTCGGCGATGTAACTCGAGTACCCCACCGCGGGCAACGTGGCGGTACCTACGATCACCACGGGAGTGGCCGGAATGTACGCCGGAGAATCCTTCTTGGTGCCGAGACTGACGAAGACCGTGTCGCCAACATGTTTGTGCAGCATCTGAAGGGTCCCTTCCCCCAGCACGATCTGGTGTTTGTTGTCGACGGCGTGACCCGACAGGATTGGCGGCGTTACTTTGGCCCGGTCGTTCTCGGTCACCACCGGAACCTCCTGGTTGTCGATTTCGATGTCGGTATAGTCAGCACCACTCCACGCGGTAATCTCGCGATCGTGGTTGAGCAATGACACAGCCTTGGGTGGGATGTTGTTAGTTGGCTGCATCAGGTAATCCCAATTCCACCCATAGAGCGGAGGCCGTGCAACCAGATTGCTAAGCCCGCTCGCGAACGTGAGCGTGGTCACGACTAAGGCAACTGCCAGGACCGTGCCAAAAAGCACGGAACGCACGGGCACCGCCGTTCGGCCCTGACCCGGTTCCAACGCGAAGTGCACGCCGATGACGCCCGCGACCGGCAGCCCCGCGGCGTGCGCACCGCGAAACACGCTGGATCGACGATGGGCTGGCTGGAATACGGACCGCACGCGTTGGGGTGCTCCGCGATACGTCTGCACGAGCGCGACGGTGCCGAGCACACCGATGAGGAGCAGCCCACCCAGGCCGAGCACCGTCCAGTCAATGGCGAATCTGCCTCCGGGGTACACGGGGCGCACGGGCCCCAGGGGGGCGAGCGGAGAAAGTAACGTCGCCACCGCAAAGGCAGTCGCCGCGCCGAGGACCACGGCCAACACGGTGCCCATGAGACCCTCGAAGACAGCGCTCAGGGGGCTCGCTCCAAAGGCCCGCATTATCCTGCGGTCCTCGTCGCCGCGGCGCAGTAACCGCGAGATGGCCTGGGCCGCGAGAACGATACAGACCAGGGCCGCGATGGCGCCGAACGCGCCCAATGCCACGGACTCCGGTTTGATGGCCAGTTCCACCTGGGAGGAGACACTCGACGTGACGTGGAACTCGTAGGTGGAGCCATGCGGCACGACCCCGATGAGTTCGCGCTCCACCTGTGCGATCGACGCACGTTGGTGATTGAACTGGATGCCGTAAAGCACGGGCACGAGTTCACCCGGCTCCAATCGGTTCAGCTTGCGCATGAGGGCCTGGTCAAGGAGAACGTTGCCGAACGTCTGGTCGACGTCGTCTTGGACCAACTCCGTATTGATCACCACGATGCCGACCACACGGGCTCGGATCGTCAAGAGAGGGATCACGCTCGGGGTGCCAAAACCTGCGGAAGTCGATTGGGCGTTCGAGTAGAAACCCAACGGCACCGTCTGGCCAACGCGCACCCCGAGGAGGCGCGCCCCAGCGGCCGTCATCACGATTTCGTCCGCACGACGCTGATTGGCCAGGCGACCCGTCACCACCGCGGGCCGGTCCTGAGTGAGCAACATGCCGTCCAGGCTGCCGCCGGTGTTGACATTGGAAAGGGTGCTCAGTCGAGGCGCGCCGTTGGCCTTGAGGGCCACGACCTCTGGTCCAATGATCGACACCACCCGCTCGATACCGGTGAGGTGGGAGATTGTCTTCTTCAATGAATGACTATGGCCACCGTTCGGACCGACTTGGTAGATGGCCATGGTCAAGTCCGAGGGATTGGTGCTGGCCAGGAATTGAGGGTACGAGGACTGGGTTCGCCGGGCCCCCGCGAGCGCGGCCATGCCAATACCGCCGATTAACCCGATGAGCAGCACCACCGTCAAATAGGCGGTTAGTTGGCGCGCGAAGGTCGCTCGGTATCGGTACCAGGCAAGGCGCAGGGCTTGACCCATGAAAGCGAGTACCTCCGAGTTGAAGTGGACGAGCGAATGCGGCCCCGAGTCTTATTTGATTAGCGAATCGGCGCCAGCAAGGTGACCGCACATACGCACCTCGTACTAGCACCCCTCAGTGCGTCTGGCGAGCACTTGGGCGTGCGTTGTGAATTGCTTCATCACGCGGTCGCGACGCTTTTCCTTTAATTAAAGGAGATCGGTTGATAGAAGGAACTCAAAATGCACGGTGATTGAATCTGTGCAAAGGTTCCCTAAGGCAATGTCGGATTGCCTGTCGAAAGGGGCGGGGACGGGCGTTGCGCAATGCACGCCGACGGAAGTTCTATCTGGCCGGAGAAGGTTTCTGCGGTGGCAATCGTTTCGAACGATGTCATCGCCAGAACGCATCATGTTCTTGAACTGTGAGGGGGGAGAGACAATGTCAAACGCATCGCAGACGACAACGCTCTACCACGCAAACCAGCGCATCACGCCCTGGCACAATCAGACACGACAAGCTTCTCCGCGCTCGAGAACCTTTTGTTAAACGCTCGCAGCGTCGGGGTCGTGCTCGGGCTTTCGATGCTGCTGCCCACGGCTTTTTGCGTGGCTACCCAAGCGCCAGTGTCCGCCGCTGGCACGAGTTCGACGCTGTGCAGCGGATACACGGCCTGTAGCCAGGGAACATTCACGACGCACGGGTATCAGAACCACAGCGGTTCGTCCTACTGGACCATGTATCCCGGCGACAATTGCACCAATTACGTTGCCTTCGTCGAGTCAACCGAATATCAGGTTCCCACCCCTACCTTCAATCTGGGCGATGGCGGTCTGTGGGCGACGGCGGCCGCCCAAAACGGAGTGCTGGTGAACAGTACGCCCGCCGTCGGGTCGGTAGCCGTGTGGAGCGGCGGGAGCTCCGGCATGGGCGCCGACGGCCACGTCGCCGTCGTCGAAGCAGTGGGACCCAATGACACCTATATCGTCATCTCACAACAACACATTTTCAACGACGTCAACGGCTACGACTGGACCGTCATCAACGCCGACGCCTCGCAGAATCAGTGGGAACAGTGGCCCGACAGTTTCATACATTTCTCCACCGGTCCCTCCGAGACCGCCAGTCTGGCGCTCGCGACCACCGCGAACATCATCGTTCGCGTGATGCCGCTTAAGTTCGCCGTCGACACCTTGATCTTTACTAACCACCTCGGCCAAGTAGTTACGCCGGGCGTGCCCATCAATCTGAAGGCCGGAGGATCCGAAGGGAACTACGTGGTCAGTTTTCAAAAAAGTTCACTCGAGAAACAGTACGTGCTGCGAGTGACCGTGAAGGGATCCAACGTGCGGTTGCTGCATCAAGGCGGACCGTACACCGACGATCAACCCTCGCTGCGAATCACCGGCGTGGGAAACGCGCAGAGCCCATCGATCGTGACCGTACTCGTTCAGCGCGGCACGGCCAGTCTCACCACCACGACGACCGCACCGTCCGTCACGACCACCACGACGACTTTGCCCGTCACGCCGTCCACCGTCGCCACCTCGCTCGACAACCCGTTGTTGCGTTCAGCTAACTCGCGCGCACTATTGAGAGTGGTTCAATAGCTTCGATCGCGTGCATTCAAAACTCGTATTCGATACGCAAAGACAGTAAGCGCATGGGCCTAACAACAACGTTGTTCACTGTTCATGATCGGTGTAGTGGTTCACCTCCGTTTTGGGCCCGACTCCCCGATACCGCACGGTGACCCAAAAGGAAATATCTCGAACGGCGCTCTTGACCCTTGGAGATACCGATGCGTGGTGAGTTGCCAACTTTGGTGCTTGCAGCGGTGATCGCTGCCGATTCAAACGTGATCCTTCGCGCACCTCGTGCACAACAGTCAATCCCGTTGTCGGCGCCATCGATGTCGAGTCCCCGGGTCAGATTGCCCGGTCCACGCAATAGCTGCGCGACCGGCTCCGAACTCCCTACTTCACCGGACATCGTCTCGATGACCGCGCCCCGCAGCAGGACTGCGCCGGCCACTCCGGTCGTCTCGGTCACCACGTTCATGCACCAGTGCACTCCGTAGCTTCGGTACACGTAGAGGAAGCCAGCGGGACCGAACATCACTTCGCAGCGCGGCGTGGGACCTCGAAATGCGTGCGACGCCGGATCGTCGACTCCGCCGTAGGCCTCGGTCTCCACGATGAGCGCGCGAATCGCGCGCCCGTTCGAGCGCACCACGATGTGCACGCCAATGAGGTCACGGGCCACGGCATCGCTCGGGCGAGCGAAGAAACTTCTCGGAAGGGTCCCGCCGATCATCGGTACGCATAGTAGGCGCCGGGAAGTTCACCCTCTCTGCTCGGCGTCGGCGGCGAACGTGGCCGTCACTCCGCGCGAAGGACCAAGGCGGCCGACGTGCGCGCCGCACTACGTCCTGGCAGCAGGGCCACCAGGTTGGCGAAAAGGAGCGCACCGACAACCACCAGGACGAGCGGGATGATCGGTACGGTCGGTTTCGGCACGACGTTGATGCTGCGAGCGAACAGGGTCCACAGCCATCGTCCGGTCAACGCCCCGACCGGCACGCCGACCACGAGTCCAATGACGGCGGCCACCGTTGCTTGCCACGCGACCGCGGCGGCCAACTGGTGTTGGGTGAATCCCAGTGCCTTTAAGAGGGCGAGGTCCCGACGTCGGCGACGCACCGACGCGATGAGCGTGAGGCCCAGCGCCGCCACGGCGGCGCCGGCGAGGGCGAAGGCAAGATAGGCCGGCGTAGCGCGCAGGGTGCCGGCGTTGGCTACCTCGGCCGGACGCTGCACGCCAATGAAGCCCACCTGATCTTGGTCCGCCTTCTCCAAGACCGGGATCATCTTGTGCAATCGATCTAAGGCGGCCGCCTTGGTGGGGGCTTTCAGTCGAATAAGTACGGCGTTGGGTCCGCCGCCGGGGAGCTTGAAAATATTCCTCTCGCTCTTGGGAATGAGTTGGTAGTCCAGTAGAGCTCCCGTGCCCAATTCGGTGTGCTGGGTACCACCCACCGCGGGGAACGTGGCCGTGCCGACGACACGGAGCGTCGTCGATTTTCCCGTACCGACGCTCACCTCGACCGTCGAGCCCACGTGCTTATGCAGTTGCGCGAGCGTTTGCGTTCCCAACACCACTTGTCCGGGACCGTCCAAATCGTGACCGCTGAGGATTGGCGGCGTCACGTGAGCGCCGGGCGTTTCGGCGAGCACGGACACGTGCGTGCCGTCGATTTGGAGTTGGCCGAAATCAACACCCGACCACGCCACCACGTCGGGATCACCGTTTAGTTCCTTCTTCATTGCTTTTTCCGGCATCACCCCGACCCCGCCGGCCGCCGACATGAGCACCGTCCAATTCCATCCGTAGAGCGCCGGTCGTGACACCAGGGTATTGAGACTCGAGCCGAAGGTCAGGGTGGCCACCACGACCGAGACCGCCACCACGGCACCGACGACCGCCGAGCGCACTGGCGAGGCCTGACGGCCATCGCCGGGCACGAGGGCGAAACGAATCCCGCATACCGCGGGCGCGGGCAGGCCCACGACCATGGCGGTCCGCACGGACTTCGAGGCTCGCGTCTCGCGACGGGCGCCGCGACGCGCGACGCGATGAGGGGCGCGATAGATACTGATCGCCACGGCAATGCCAGTTAAGAGCACCACCAGCGAGAGCACGCCAATCCCCAGGACCACGCCATCGAAGGCCAGCCCCGGCGTGGGATAGACGGGCCGGACCGGACCGATCGGCGTCAGGGGCGACAAAAGTAGCGCGACCACTCCGGCGAGTACGGAACCCGCGATGACCGCGCCCACGACACCGATGAGCCCGTCCAGCGAGGTCATCGCGGGTGTCCCTCCTAGCGCGCGCACCACTTCGCGCTCGTCCGCGCCCAGGCGTAACTGACGTCCCAGGAGCTGGAGAGCGATAATGAGCGTGACCAAAGAGACGATCAGGCCAAAGGTTCCCAAGGCAATCGCTTCGGGTCTGATGACTCGTTGGGCGGTGGCCTCAGCCCTCGACGAGGTTGGAGTAAGTAGTTGGGGAAGGCCCTTGGGCAGAATTCGACTGATCTCCGCTTCGACCGTTGCCAAGTGGCTCGATCCTCCGGCGATCTGCAGGAAAGAGATGGTGGGGTCGCTACAGCACTTAAGCAGCGGCTTGGTGAACGCCGGCGTCGCAAACATCTCGGGGCTTCGATCGGTGTCGTCGATCACCAGTCCGGTGCCGGTGGCGACAATGCCCACCACCGTCACCACCGTGCGAAACGTCGGTATGCATTCTTGACAAGTATTGGACTGTTTGTCGCCGGACACGCCCAAGAGGAAAGTTGAACCGAGACGCAACCCGAGCGACCGTGCCGCATCAGCGGTCACGACCACTTCGTGAGCGCGGGCCGGGTTCGGCAGTCGTCCGCTGAGGACCACGAGGCGGTCCATATTGAAAAAGAAGCCGTCGACGCTGCTGTAGAGCGACACACCTCCCGAACCTGACGACATGCCACCCTGCACCGGGCGACCCTTCGGACTTACTTTTTCGGCTGAGTAGCCGGCCTCGCTTTCAACCCTGGTGACGTAGGGCAGGCGGGAAATCTTTTTTATGAAGCCCGGGTCGTAGCCGGTGGGATCGGGCTGGTAGAGCCCGGTTATCACAGCCAAGTCCGACGGATTGGTGCTCTTGAGGAACTTTTGGAACGACGTATCCGTACGCCGAGCTCCGGCGATCGAGGCCATCGCGACCCCACCGACCGAGCCAATCAGCAGCACGATGCTCAGGTAGCCGGTCCAGCGACGGTGAAACCCTGCTCGAAACCGGTACCACGCGACGCGCATTGCCTGAATCATGTCAACTGCGCCCCCAGTATCGGTGTAGCGGCGAATACTATTCTCAGCCTCGCCGTTCGAATGTCCCTATGCCAACTAGGTGACCGCACAAAGTGACCTCGTGCTAGCACCCCCGATGGTCCGGTTCGCATTTCCGGGCCCCGGTTAGCAGTTGAGCAAGGAACGCTGAGCACTGAGGTCGAACTCGAGCGTTAATCACTCGTCACCGCGGCCGAACCACGTTCTTGAGCGACGCCAACACTTCATAAATTTTTCCAACTTCTCATCCGGGCCGTGGGTGGCTCCGAATAGTAGAGGAACCCAGCCAAGGAGGCAGTATGGAATCGGTAAGTAGGAGAAGTTTTTTCAAGCAAGCGGGAGCCGTGGCGGCAGTAGCCGTGGTCGCAGGTAGCACCGCACTCGCGCCGGTCGGCATCGCCAGTGCCGTCGCTGGAGCCGCTACCAACAAGGAAGCGGAGCTCTCTGCGAGCGAAGACCTTGGCAAGGGCGAAAATCTCGTCGCGCACGTCAAGAACGCCCGCACCGGAGAGATCAGTCTTTTCATCGGCCACAAAGAAGTGACCATCCATGACCGCAAGGTCGCCGCCCGTCTCGTTCGCGCGACTCGATAGGAAGAAGGAAACATGTCATCGCATCGTGAAGCACCAGAAATAGCCAAGGATCCAGTTGCCGACAGCACTGACCTTTACGCTTTCGTCAGCCCGGATAAGGCTGACACCGTCACCATCATTGCGAACTACATACCACTTGAGTCTCCCGCGGGAGGGCCAAATTTCTATGAGTTCGGCGACGATGTTCTCTACGAAATCAATATTGATAACGACGGCGATGGTGTGGCCGACGTAACGTACCAATTCAACTTTCGCAATGAGAACACCATTCCAACGACGTTCCTCTACAACGCCGGTCCGATTGAATCTCTCGACAGCGCCAACTGGAATCGACGGCAGTTTTATAACGTAACGAGAGTAACGCGACACGGCGGGAGTGAGACTCTGGCCGTAAACGTCCCGTGCCCGCCGTGCAACATTGGCCCGCTCTCGACACCGAACTATCCGGCGCTCGCGAGCGCGGCGGTGTACCCCATGTCCAAAGGACGCGTGGTGTTCGCCGGCCAGCGCGCCGAAGCATTCTTCGTCGACCTCGGATCGATCTTTGACCTCAGCGACCTTCGGCCCATTGCGGCCCTGCACAACACGTTCGGCCTGGGGATCAAGCTTGCGGACGCGCCAGGTGTGAACACGCTGGCGTCATCGAACGTACACAGCATCGCGATTCAGGTGCCAATAACGGACATCGCCTCCGGTGGCGTCGCGCCCGCGCCCTCCGCGTCCTCGAGCGCCACTTCGAGTGTCGGAATCTGGACCACGGCGAGCCGTCGAACGGCACGGGTCTTGAATTCGAACGGTCGCGGCGGCGGCAGCTTCGGCACCGGTCCCTACGTCCAAATGTCGCGCCTGGGTAATCCTCTCATCAACGAGGTGCTCGTGCCCCTCTCCCAAAAGGACAAGTGGAACGCTTCGTACCCATCGCAGGACAAGCAGTACGCCAACGGTGTGACGCACCCTGAACTGGCGAGACTGCTCAACGTGCTCTATCCGGGCGCCTTTCCCAACCTGGCGGCCTACACCAAGCCCCGGGCCGACCTTGAAGCGATTCTGCTCACCGGAATTCCGGCGGGCGTCGTTTCTGCGAGCTACTCAACGTTCACCGGTACGGTGCAAGCTGACATGCTGCGACTCAACCTCGCGATCCCACCGACGGGCACACCGAATCCGCTCGGAGTTCTCGGTGGCGACGTGGCCGGCTTTCCCAACGGGCGACGGATCATGGACGACATCGTGACCATCGAGTTGCAAGCTATCGCGGGAGCCACGATTTCACTCGTGGACAAATCGTTCACGCCGGACGCGGCCCTGGCCGACGTCAACGACGGTGTCACCGGCGCCGGACTCACGTTCCTGCCCGGCTTCCCGTACCTGGGCACGCCCTACAGCGGCTACAACGTTCCGGCTTAACGAGTGACCACGATGGAAGAACACTCACTCCCTCCGAGTTGGGATGGCAGTGTGGTCCTCGAAATCGGGGGGGATGTCGGGGCGCTCATGCTCCGCACCCCCCCAGACCTCGACGGCGTAGAAATCGACCTCGATCCCGACGACGCTACGCTGCCGCACACCCACAGCGCCGTTCGCGAACGCCAACTGACCAACGGCGTCTCGTACGCGGCGGTCTATCCGAGTCTCAAAGTCGGTCTCTACACCGTAGAGGGGTCAGGCCAACGAGTTCTCATCAGCGGCGGTCGGGTGACTGAGATTGAATTCGAAATCTCCTAGGTCGCATCGCCAAGGCGAAAGACAAAACAATTGCAGTACCAATGATTTTTTGATTAACAAAGGAGAAGGACATGTTGTTAGGTGAAATTTTTGGACCCGACCTCTTGATCGTGGTCATCCTCGTCGCTGTCTTGATATTTGGCGGAGCCGCCATACCGAAGTTGGCGCGCAGCTTGGGTCAGGCCAAGAACGAATTCGAAAAGGGACTTGGTTCCGTCAAGGTCACTAGTGACGCCATCTGCGACGCCGTCGCCATCCCCGACTTAAAGATTCCTGGAACCAACAAGTAGCTGAAGCGGCGGTTCTGAATCCGTGGGCGTACGCCAGTGGGTCCTCCGAAACGGCACCGACTCAACCTGTCCTTCAGACTCCAGAAGAGAGTGATCGACCCCGAGCGAGCAGCGACGAGCTCCAGCAGAAGTAAGTCTTTCCTCGTCTTGACATTGTACTAATTTACTAGTACATTCGCCATATGGCACCCGAACCGATGATCGAGTTTCGGCTCGATCGCCACAGTGGCGTGGCCGCCTACCGCCAAATCATTGGTCAGGTTCGCCACGCGATCCGACTGGGAATCTTGCAACCGGGCGATCAGCTCCCCACCGTTCGCGAGGTGGTCAAGCAAATCACCATCAATCCCAACACCGTGCACCGCGCGTACCGCGAACTCGAACTCCAAGGTCTGACCGAAGGTCGAACAGGCATTGGCACATTCATCCGAAAGTCTCTCTCCGAGGTTTCGGACCAGCAACCAGAACTGCTCAACCAACTGGAACTGTGGATTAAACGAGCGCGCGACGCCGGCCTCGGAAGCGAAGCGGTCGACGCACTCATCGCCGAGGCCCTTCATTCAATGAAAGAAGAGGAATAGATATGACAGCCGCGCTCGAAACGGTGGACCTGGGACGCCGCTATTTGACCAACTGGGGGCTGCGCAATTGCACCCTCGACGTGCCGGAGGGTTCGATAGCGGGCCTGGTCGGTCCCAATGGCGCCGGCAAGTCAACCCTGATCCGCCTGGCCGCCGGAGTCGCTCGGCCTTCGGCGGGTTCCGTGACGGTATTTGGCGAACGCGTTGACGCGAACTCGGCGTCGTTTCTTGAGCGGGTTGCCTACCTCGATCAACTGCGCCCGCTCTATAAGCAATTTCGCGTCGACGAAATGCTGAAGTTTGGTCAAAAGCTCAATGCTTCCTGGGATCAGCAAAGCGCGACACGTTGGCTCGTCGATCTCGAAATACCGCTCGACTGGAAAGTGAGCCTGTTGTCCTCAGGCCAACAGGCTCAGGTGGCATTAGCAGTGTGCATGGGAAAGTCGTCAGATCTACTGCTGCTGGACGAACCAATGGCCAGCCTCGATCCCCTGGCTCGACAGGGGGTGACTCAAATGCTCCTGGACTCGGTCGCCGAAAGAGGAACCACGGTCTTGCTCTCCTCGCACATTGTCAGCGAACTGGAACCAATCTGCGACTATCTCATCATTCTCTCGAAGTCGCAGGTCCAGGTGTCGGCGAGTACCGAATCATTGCTGGCCAACCACCACGTGTTGATCGGCCCCAGCGACTCCACGTCGATCAATTCCGCCACCATTGTCTCCTCCAAGGTGACGGGACGCCAGGCAACGCTGCTCGTAGAGGGTGATCCGGGGCCCCAGGGTCGGGACTGGCAAATTCTCTCGCCCGACCTCAATGAGATAGTCCTCGCCTATCTCGCCAAACCGAGCGCCAAACAAACCGCTCCTTCCTCGACAAGTAGCGACGCACCCGAGGGAGAGCTCTCATGATCTGGATTACGTGGCGACGCTACCGAGTTCGCCTCATCATGTTGGCGCTCTACGTCGTCGCCTTGATCGTGTTCATGGTACTGACGGAACACTCGTTTCACAGCGCGACCGCCGGGTGCCAACAGCTGAAAGTGATACTCAATGAAGGTCGTCAATGTAACACGGTGCTCCCGGGTATCGAGTCCAGGGCCAGTTACGTTGCCGTTGGCTTGGGAATTTTGCCGCTGCTCTTCGGACTCGTGCTGGGAACACCAATGGTGGCGTCAGAATTTGCAGGAAAGACCAACCGTCTCGCGTGGCTGCAGGGCATCACACGAACCAAATGGCTGCTCGCAACGTGGCTGACGCTAGCCATCCCCACGGTCGTGGCAATGTCACTGCTCGCACCGGTGGTGCAGTGGTGGGCGACGCACACCCAATCAACGTTCTCGCTGGGCGGCGATTTGATACAGCCGGCACAGATGGTGATTTCCGGGGTTGATCCCATAGCGCTGGCGCTCTTGGCCCTGACGTTCGCCATGTTCGTAGGCATAGTGTGTCGACGAATCGTGTCGCCTTACGCCACCAGCGTGATCGGTCTAGGACTCGTCATGACGTTGATGCCGACCGAGGTCTTGTCGTCGCTGGCATCGAAAGTCGTGGTGCCCAATGGGTTAAACGGCATCGCCACCTTTAGACGCTCGCCGGGTAAGTTACCGTGGCTGGTGCGTGGCGGCTACCGCAGGCTCCCCGGCTACCGCGTAGGACCGCACGCTTTTTCGCTCAGTCATACCGTGCGGTTCTGTACCAACTCAGCCGACTGGCCCAACGTTGTTGTGAACGGCAACGAGCCCACGAGTTGCTTTACAAAGCACGGTTGGCAGAGCGTCGAGTTCTATCAGCCGGCAAGCCACTACTGGATACTTCAGTGGCGAGAGGCCGGCCTTTATGCGGGCGCCGCGTTGATCCTTTTGGGCCTGTCGGTGTGGGCCGTGAGAAGATGGCGCGCGTGAGGAGTTGTAGCGAACAAACGTGAGATCTACTCTGCCCGCCCGGACTTTGTCTGTTCTTCCTTCAACCAAGCACCAGCGTGGCGGGCGGCCCAGCCCTCGCTCACCCAACCGGTAAAAATCGATCGCAGTGAATCTCGATGAGTGAACGCCATCACGATGTGTCCAATGACGACCAGAAAAATGGCGAAGGCAAACACGTCGTGCACAAACGTCGCGCCTTCGCGCCACGGCACCGGAAAGAATCGGAACCACTGCAACATTGAGCCGGTGGCCAGCATGATCACAATCGAGGCCGCGATGAAGATGGAGTTCAGTTTCTGGCCGGGGTTGAACTTATCCGCCACCAACGGGGTTTCGCCCAACGTCCGCATCCAACGCATCTCCTCGCGCGTCCACAAGTTGATGCGGCGTACGTCACGACGCATTTGAACACCCCAGGAGCCAAGCAACGAAATGATGATGGGAATCGGTAGCGCGAGACCGGTCCAGAGGTGGATCTCGGCCACCACGTGACGAGGCAGGGCCACGCCGAAGAACGAGCCGAAGTAGAGCGGGATGGCGGTCACCATGAGTACGCCGAAGAGAAGCGCGTTGGCCCAATGCGCGCTTCGCTGGACGCCGTCGAAGCGCAACATCCGTAACGTTTCTGACGGCTTGGTCGCTGCGATGGACATCGACGTCAGGTCAGTTGGGGATCGGGATTGGTGGGACCGGTCGTGCCGTCGAGCCATCCGTTGACGGGGTACCCGTTCTCTTCCCAGTAGCCGGGTTGCACGCCGTCAACCACCTTGATGGCGCTAAGCCACTTAAGGGACTTGTAACCGAACATCGGAGCGACGTAGAGGCGCACCGGACCACCGTGCTCGGTGGTGACGGGCGCGCCCAGCATACGGTAGGCCACGATGACATCGGGCAAGTGCGCCTGATCAAGGGTCAGGCTCTCGGTGTCGGCTCGGTCGTAGGACTCGAAGGTCAAGGCCACTGCGCCGTCCTTCACGCCGACGGTCTTCAAAATGTGTGAGAGCTGGACCCCCTCCCAGTGCACGTCAGGGACTCGCCAACCAGTGACGCACTGAAATGCCTTAGTGAACGAGGCGGTGGGCATGGCCTCGAGGTCCTCGATGGTGAAGGTTCTCGGATCGTGGACGAGCCCGCTGACTTTCAAGCGGTAGTTGTCACGACTGACAGTGGGGTAGTTGCCGGTGATGGAGTAGATCCGGAAGTGGTCGCCCCCGGGTAGCAAGCCGCCTAGCCCCGAGCCGAGCACGCCGCTAAAGAAATTGGCAACGCTGGCCCAAAAGACGACGCCCGCGGCGCCCAACGCGGCGAGACCAATGAAGACCCGTCGACCGATGGGAACTCGCTTGGGTGCCTTAGGAGAAGACAATTCGTCCCGGTAGGCAGACATCACTGAAGTCTACTGAGGAGATTCTTATTTAGGACGTCCGGCGCGCGAGTTAGTCACCGGTGGCGACCCCGTGCTCGGTCGTCTAAAGGCACTCCGCCAGTTCGAACAGAAAGGACTGCAAGGTGCGCACGAAGTTCATCAGTTCCGGGTCACAGGCCGCCAACTTCTCGTCGCTCAATAGCCCGTTGGCCACCGCCGTCGCGCGCAAGGCCACTTGCAGCGTGCTGAGCCAGGCCCAGGCCTCCGCGTCGTTCAAGAACTGCTCGTTGAGCGTCATGACGGCCAATTCGGCGTTGTTCGAGGTCTCGTTCTGTCGCGTCAGCGTGGCCAGCGGGTCGTCCTGATCGCTGCTGGGGTCGATGGGTGCGCTCAACGTCACGTGCCATTCGTGGTCGGGGTCCTGTTGGGCCGCCACCACGTGGCCAAAGGCCTCGCGCGCGACCGCACGACCGAGGTCGTTGAGGCGCACTTCGACCCGCCCGTCGCGGCGGCGCACGAACATGCGGTGGCGTCCGACCATTACTCGTCCTGCTCGATCGTGCTCTGCAACCCCGCCACCTGCAGCTTCACGCAGTAGGCCTGGGCCCGATCGCGTTGACCGGACCAGACAATGGCCCGGCCTTCGTGGTGCACCGTCAACATGAGCTGCGTGGCCTTGTTGTTCGAGTAGCCAAAGATCCGTTTGAAGATGACGGTGACGACCGACATTGGCGTCACCGGGTCATTCCACACCACCACGTTCCACGGCCGCTGGGCCACGACGACGTTCTCCGTGATGACGTCGGTACCAGTGGTCGTTCCACCCAGGGGCTCACCGGCGTCCATTCCTCTAGTGTCCCAGACTGTCGGACCAAAAGAAAGTAGCGCGCCGTAAAGTGGTGGTACATAGAGAGGATCCGGTGAGCGCAGCGCGATGGGTAGTGACGACGCCCGAGCGCGCTCGACGCCGCGCCAGCAGCGCCATTCGCCGCGCGGTGGGTCTGACCCAAGGCCCACAGCAGCCGTGCCTGGATGAAAGCGAGGCTTACTTCCCCGTCGACGGCATTGCCCGTATTGTGCACGGTGATCTGGCTTCCATGCTGGTCGGCGGCCTAGGCTCGCTCTTTTTCCAGATGCTCCATCCCCACTCCATGGCGGGCGTGGCCCAACACTCGCGCTACAAGAGCGATCCTCGCGGACGCCTCTTGCAGACGGCCAACTTCATTGGTCGCACGACCTACGGATCGAAGACAACTGCCTACGCCGACATCGAGCGGGTACTCGCCGTGCACCAGGCCGTTCGGGGAATCGCCGATGACGGCGAGCCCTACTACGCCAACGACCCCCACCTGCTCGCGTGGGTGCACGCCTGCGAAGTGTCGATGTTCCTGCGCGCCTACCAGAACTTCGGGGCCCTCTCCATCTCCGCGAATGACGCGGACGCCTACGTCAACGAGATGGCCAGCCTCGCGCACGATCTCGGGGCGGAAAATCCGCCACGCTCGGTCAACGAGTTGGACGCGCGACTCGAGGCGTACCGGCCCGAACTGCGTCTCAGCGCCGACGCGGTGGTCGCGCGCAACTTCGTGACGCAGGGTTTCTTGGAAAGCCGCCGACAGCGTCCGGCCTATCAGCTCTTGGTGAACAGCGCCTTCACGCTCATGCCGCCGTGGTCGAGGGAGCTACTCCAAGTGCCCGCGAAGACGGTGGAAAATCGACTGCTCGTTCGACCGGCCACCAAGGCCTTCTGTTGGGCCATTCGCCTCGCCGTGCCGCCACCGCGCCGGATCACGTTGCCAACGTAAGCCCGCCGTCGACGCAGATAACCTGGCCGGTCACGTACGGCGTGGAGGCCAGCGCGACGATGACGTCGGCGACGTCGCTCGGCGTGCCGGTACGCTTCAGCGGCGCCAAGGCCTTCACGCGCGCACGAATGGTGTCCCAATCCGCGGTCCACGGCGTATCGACCATGCCCGGGGCCACGGCGTTCACGCGCACCTCGGGACCGAGCACCTTGGCCAACAACGCGGTCATGTGATTGATCGCCGCCTTGGAGGCGGCGTAGGGAATCGATGAGCCGGTCGGACGCACCCCGGCGATCGAAGAGACGTTCACAATCGAACCCTTGGTCGCGCGCAGAGCGTCGATGGCCGCCACCGAGAGATTCCACGTGCCAAAGACGTTGACCTCGAAAATCTCGCGCCACACGTCTACGCTCGCCGCCGCCAAATCGTGGTGCGGGATCATCTTGGTGACGCCGGCGTTGTTCACCAGTACGTCCAACGCGCCAAATCGCTCGAGCACCTGCGCGACGAGGCGGGTACAGTCCTCGGCAATGGAGATATCGGCTTGCACGTAGAGCGAGCCGGGGATCTGGGCCACCAGTTGCTCGCCGGCCTCCACACTGCGCACCGAGTTAAAGACCACCGTGTCGCCCTGGGCGGCGAAGCGCAACGCCGTGGCGGCGCCAATCCCGCTGGTGGATCCGGTCACCAGCACTACGCGCACGTTGTCTACTTTCGCCGCAGACGCCACGAACCGGCCCAGTGCTGACCGGGCTCGAGCACGATGACGTCCTTGCCACTGCGCAGCGCGTCAGGCGGACAGGTCATGGGCTCCACGGCCACCGCCGTACGGCGCCGTCCGCGCTCGAGGGTGTCGCCGGTAAAGACCTGGACGTAGGCAAAGTTGCGATCCATACTCAGTTCAACCTCGCCCCCGGTCGAGTCGGTCACCACCACGCTCGCGAGGCCCGAGTCGTCGCGAATCAGTTCGGTGTACGTGACGTCGAGTTCGTGACCGCTGATGGATTTGCGTTTGGTGAAGTCGAGCGCCTGGCCCGTCACCGGCAGGATCTCGCCGGTGGGCAGTTGGCGCTCGTTCACGACCACGTAGGCCTGGGCGGGCACCTCCAACTCTGCACCCTCGATGGTGGATGTGGTCACGGCGAGGTAGGGGTGAAAACCCGCGCCGAAGGGAATCGGCACGTCGTCGCGATTGGTCACCGTGGTCGTGACCGTCAGGCCCAGCGAACCGAGGTGGTAGGCCACGACGATCTCACTCAAGAACGGGTAGTCCGGGGTGGGATGCAGCAGCAGTCCCATGACGCACCGGTTCTGATTGACCGATTCAACGTGGAAGGGCCGCCAACGAACGAGGCCGTGAATCGAGGTCGCCTGGTGGGCGTCGTTCACGGTGGGCTGGGCAATGCGGTCCGAGAAGGACCACTGCGCGTCGCCGATGCGATTGGGCCACGGGTAGAGGATCTGACCGCGAGCCCCCGTGGGCACTTCCTCCGCGGCGAAACCCTCGATCACGCTCACGCCGCCCTTGACGTACGTGCGCAGCGTCGCGCCCACTTCGGTCACGACGGCCCGCTGGTCGCCGTGGGCAATCGCAATCTGTTCACCGGATGGAAGCATCAGCAGGTTTCCTTCTATTCACTGACATGTAACTTACGACAGTTATCGTACGTGGCATGCGTATTCTCATCACAAACGACGACGGAGTACGGGCGCCGGGACTGGCCATTTTGACCCGTAGCGTGGCCCGGTGGATTGCCCAAGGTCCCGACGGCGAAGTTCGCGAAGCGTTGGTCGTCGCCCCGCACCGCAACTACTCGGGCATGTCCTCAGCGGTGGGCGACGTCTTTGATAATCCCTCGGTCAAGTACAAGCGCTACACGATTGTCGGGGCCGAATCGATCGACACCTACGCCTTGGAAGCACCGCCGGCGCTCTGCGCCATCCTGGGCGCCCTGGGCAGCTTTAACTTCCAGCCCGACGTCGTCCTGTCGGGCATCAACGCCGGGGCCAACGTCGGGCGCAGCGTGTTGCATTCGGGCACGGTGGGCGCCATCCTCACCGGGGCGCAACTGGGGCTGTCGGGGCTCGCGGTGTCGGTCCAGTGGGGCGACGACGTGCACTACGACACGGCCGCGGCGGTCGCGATCGAAGTCCTCCAAGAGTTAGTGAACGCGCCCTCGCGCACGCTGCTCAACCTCAACGTCCCGAACCTTCCCGCCCACCAACTGCGCGGCGTCCGGCGCGGGCGCATCTCGACCGCCGGCGTGGTGAAGTCCGCCGGTCCGATGGCCGGCGGCGGGCCGCTCGGCGACGAGGGCGAACTGACCCTGCGACTGGGCGCGGCCACCCCGCAGGTCGGCGACGTCAGTGACGAAGCGCCCGACGAAGACGGAGCCCTGATCGCCGCCGGTTACGCCTCGCTCACGCCCCTGCGCGGTCCCCAAGAGGACACCGACATCGGACTGCACGACACCATGCAGGCGGCCCTGGCGGCGATTGACCGACACCTGCGCGCGGCGAACTAATCGTCGTGCGAGCGACGGCGCTGCTCCTTAAGGCGGCCCCGGGCCTTCTTTTCATCAACGCGTCGCACCTTGGAAGATCGCGTGGGCCTCGTCGCGCGGCGCGGGGTCGGGCGTTCGAGTGCCGCGCCGATACGCGCGGCCAGTTGCTCGAGTGCCGCCGAGCGATTCATGGCCTGGGAGCGAAAACGACTCGCGCTCGAGCGAACGACCGTGCCCAGATTCTCTTCCAGTAGCGCTCGGTCCGCTGGCCCGAGGACCAGCGAATCTTGCACGCGAAAGGAGGCCACCACCTTGGTGAGCGACCGGTTCGCGTGCTGGCCCCCGGGACCACCCGAGGTGGTCACGCGCAGTTCGACCTCGTCGGCCGGGATCACCAGCCGAGTGCGAATGAAGAGAGAGCCATCGGCGTTGACGCTCGGCGATGCGCTCATTGGCCCGGCCCGGACATCAATGCCCGCTGGGGAAACGGACCATGGCGATCTGGCTGGCCGACGCGACCAGTTCTCCTCGCTCGTCGAAGAGTTCGCACCGTTCGTCCACGGTGCCGTCGGCGATGACGACGCAGCGCTGGCGCACGCGCAACCATTCACCAATGGGGATGCGCCGCACGTAGGTCGTGAACTGCATCGTGGGCACCCAAACCGACGAGCCGAGCGGGAACGTCGCGGGCGGTATGGCGTCGCAGGCGAAGTGCAGGCTGAGCGCGCTCCACTTGCTCTCGCCGTCGTTGAGTCGCAGCCAGGCACGAATCTCGCCGCGTTCTGCGACCTTGCCGCTCCACCAGTCGACGGTGGCGGGGTCTAAGCGCAGATCGACGACCCGCATGATGTTGAGCTCATCGCTGCCCGTTGACTGGCGACACTCCTCGACGGGCGCGATGTCAGGTGGCGTGGCGTCGATGTAGCGGGCCGGCGAGTCCTCGTGCAGGATGCCCAACGTCACGAGAGATTCGGTGGTGACGCGACCGGCTTGGATCATGGTCACGTGCACGAAGGAGACCCCCCGGCCCACCCGTCGCACGTCAGTTTGCAGTTGCACCGGCCCCGGTTCCGGGGCGCTCACGAAGTGGCTGGCGACCGCCAAGGCGTGCAGATGGTGAGATCCCTGTTCCGTAGCGGCCGCCAGCGCGCCGTTCGCCATCACGCACTGCAGGTAGCCGCCGTTGGGATGGCCGACCACGTTGTAGTAGGGCGAGAGCGTCGCCGCGTAGTGGCCCGGAGCCAACGGTTCAACCGCAACGGCACTGCGTATCGAACGGTCGGGATCGGTTGAGCTCACGGGACAACCCTAACGGCGAGGCAACTTCGACCGATAGATTGACAGGTGAGAAGGAGCGTTCGATGCAGAGAGTTTCGCACTTCGTCGAGGGTGAGCGCCGCAAGGGCGCCCCCGACGCCGATGAAATAGACGTCCACAATCCCGCCACCGGCGAAGTCAGTGCCCACGCGCCGGTTGCCGACATGGCACTCGTGAACGAGGTCGTCGCCGCGGCGCGTCGCGCGCAGCTCAGTTGGCGCGAATCCTCACTCTCGCAGCGCACCAACATCCTGTTCAGCTTTCGCCAGCTCTTGGTCACCCACGCGGACGAGCTGGCCGCCATCCTCACCGCCGAGCACGGCAAGACCACCGCCGATGCGCTGGGTGAACTAGCGCGAGGAATAGAGAACGTGGAGTACGCCTGCGGTCTGTCCGAGCACCTCAAGGGCGATTTCTCGAGCCAGGTGGCGGCCGGGGTCGACGTGCACTCGTTGCGCGAACCGGTCGGTGTGGTCGCGGCGATCACGCCATTCAACTTCCCCATCATGGTGCCGCTGTGGATGGCGGCCAACGCGTTGGCCAGCGGCAACGCAGTCGTGCTCAAGCCCTCGGAACGCGACCCCTCGGTCTCGGTGCGCATTGGCGAACTGCTCAAGGAGGCCGGTCTGCCCGACGGCGTCTTTAACGTTATTCACGGCAACGCCGGCACCGTCAATCAACTGCTCGAACACCCCGGCATCGACGCCGTGAGCTTCGTAGGTTCGACGCCGGTCGCTCGACACGTCTACGAGACCGCCACGGCCCACGGCAAGCGGGTCCAAGCCCTCGGCGGGGCCAAGAACCACATGGTGGTGCTGCCCGACGCCGACCTTGACATCGCCGCCGACGCCGCCATCAACGCGGGCTTCGGATCGGCCGGGGAGCGCTGCATGGCCATCAGCGTGGTGGTGGCCGTCGGCGACGTCGCCGAGGCGCTCATCAACAAGATCCTGGTTCGCCTGGACAAGCTCAACGTGGGTCCCGGTACCGATCCCGGCAGCGACTTCGGCCCGGTCATCACCAAGGAGCACCGTGACCGCATCGTGGACTACGTCACGACCGCGCCCGCCGACGGCATCATCGTCGTGCGTGACGGCACCGACCTCGCCTCGCGGCCGGGGTTCTTTGTCGGTCCCTGCCTGCTCGACGGCGTGCGACCGGGAACGCGCGCCTACGACGATGAGATTTTTGGGCCGGTGCTGGGCGTGGCGCGGGTGGCTTCGTACGCCGACGCCATTGACATGATCAACCAGAACCCGTACGGCAACGGCGTGGCGATCTTCACCCGCGACGGTAACGCGGCGCGCCTGTTCTCGCGTGAAGTGACCGTGGGCATGATCGGCGTCAACGTGCCCATTCCCGTGCCCGTTGCGTCGTACTCCTTTGGCGGCTGGAAGAACTCGCTGTTCGGGCACTCGCACATCTACGGCCCCGAGGGATTCGACTTCTACACCCGAGCCAAAGTGATCACGACGCGCTGGCCCCAGCCGTCCGAATCCCAGATCGACCTGGGTTTTCCCACGACTCGCTAGACAGAACGTCGATCGACCAACTTCCCCCTACTATTTCGGGGTCAAGGGATGTCCTCGAACATCTCGCCTTAGTCATTCACCACCACCATGAAAGTTCCCCATGAGCAAGCAACACACCAGCGTCCGCTCCTACGGCGTCCTGCTGCACGAGGGTCGCGTCGCCCTGGTGCGCTCGAGCAACCCCCGCCATACTCCCCCGCTCTGGTGGCTGCCGGGCGGCGGCATCGACTTTGGTGAAGCGCCCGAGGACACCCTGGTGCGCGAATTCCTCGAAGAGACGGGCCTCGAGGTTCGCGACCCCCAATTACTCGGGGTCACCAGCGACATACGCCATCGCGATAACGGCGACCGGATTCACACCGTGCGCATTCTCTTCACCGTCCAACTGGCCGGCGGCGAACTAAGCCACGAGGTGCACGGCACGACCGATCACGCCGCGTGGTTCGACCTGGCCACGCTCGAGTCGGTCAACATCGCCGACTACGCCCGTGCGGCGATTCACTGCGCCGAGGCGAAGTAGCGCTGCTGCATCTCGCGCTTGAGGAATTTGCCGGCCGGATTACGCGGCAGCGGTTCCTGGGTGAAAGCCACGCGCGTGGGCACCTTGAAGTTCGCCACCCGCGACTGCAGGTACGACCGCAGCTCGTCCTCGTCGAGCGTCGTGCCGGTCTTTAACATCACCACGCAGGCCACCTCTTCACCGAGACGCTCGTGGGCCAACCCGAATACGGCGGCCTCATACACGGCCGCCAGTTCGTAGATGGCCGCTTCGACCTCGGCCGAATAGACATTTTCGCCGGCGCGCAGAATCATGTCCTTGACCCGGTCCTCGATGTAGAGGTAACCCTCGTCGTCGATGCGTCCCAGATCACCGGTGCGCAGCCAGCCGTCCACGATGCTCGACGCGGTGTCGTCGGGCCGGTTCCAGTAGCCGCGGATCAGGGTGGGTGACTTGAGCCAGATCTCGCCGCGCCCGCCGCGGGCCATCACGACACTGTCCGGGTCACGGATCTCGACGTCCACCACGATGTTGGTCGTGTTGCCGGTGGAGGTGGGGTGGCTCAGGTACTCGTCGCCGAAGATGCCGATGCCGAAGGCGTTGGTTTCGGTCATGCCGTAGGCCAGCGATGGTCGGCCCTGCGCGAAGGACCGTTCCACCCGCGCGACCAACGCCGGCGGAGCCGGCGCGCCGCCGCCGCCCACGGCGGTGAGCGAACTGGTGTCGTACTTCTTGAAGTTGGGGCTCTCGAGCAGGTCCCACGACTGGGTGGGCACGCCGATGAAGTTCGACACCTGGTGGCGCTCGATCAGCTGCAGGGCGCGCTCGGGCTCCCAGCGATACATCATCACCAGTTTGAGGTGCCACGCGAAGCAACCCATCATCACCGCGATGCAACCGGTGACGTGAAAGAGCGGCACGATCAAGATGAAGCTCGGCTGCACCCCCGAACCGGACTCGCTCGGGCCGCGGCGCGCGCCGTTGATCGTGGAGGACGAGAGGAACGCCATGAGGGTCTGACAGATCGCGCCGTGGGTCGACACCGCACCTTTGGGAAAGCCCGTCGTGCCCGACGTATAGAGAATGGTGGCGTCATTCTCGGGGCCGATCGCCACGTCGGGCATGGTCGCACCGCGCACGACGGCGTCGTTCCACAACTGCACGCCGTGACCGAGGGGCTGCAGCTCGTCCACGCGAACCGCGAGCATTGGCACCCCGGCGCGCTGGCAGACGTCCTGCGCGCGGGAAATGCGTTCGGAATCGCCGATCAACAGCGACAGACCCGAGTCATTGATGGCGTAGTCGAGTTCGTCCTCGGTCCACCAGGCGTTGAGCGACACCGAGATGGCGCCCACTGAGAGGATGGCCGCGAACGACACCACCCACTCGGGCAGGTTGCGCATGGCGATGCCCACGCGGTCGCCCACCTTGATGTCGAAGTGGTTCACCAGGGCGAAGGCCAGCGCGTCCACTTCCTTCATGACCTCGTCGAAGGTCCACTCCTCGTCCTCGTACACGAGGAACGTCGCACTTAGACCGCGCGACGATTCAAAAAAATCGCGCACCGTCGCCGGTGCGTTTTTAAAGACTCGATTGGTGACCCCGTCGGCGACGCGCTCGACCACTTCGAAGGGCTGACCGGGCGCGGATATCGTCGCGATCGCCTCTTTGATGCTTAGTGGCACGGCTCCCCTTCCGGTTCCCAAATCCTAGACAGATGACCCCTACCGGTTGATTCATTGGTAAACAGGTGTCATAACCGCCAACGCGCTCCGCAGGCAACGCCCGTGATTCGTTTCAACGTGCACGTGCACCCAGGATCGCGAACGAGCAGCGTCGGCGGCTCTCACGACGGCGCGCGCAACATTCACGTGCGAGCCCGCGCCGTCGGCGGCGCCGCGACTGAAGAGACCCTCGCCGTGCTGGCGCAGGCCTTTCACGTGCGAGCGGGCGCGGTGCGGTTGGCGCGTGGAGCCACGTCGCGACGAAAGACCGTGACCATCGAGGGCGACGACCACGAACTCGAGTCGCAGTTGGAACGCTTACTCAGCCCCAATCACGAAGTCCCCGCGAAGGATTGACCCGCGCGCCAAGAGAACTAGGAGAGCGCGGGCGCCGGAGCGGCTAAACGCTGGGCCATTCGCTCGACGCTGGCCGTGAGTTTGGCGATGGCCGCTTCTAAGTCGATGCGAGCCCGTTCGGCCTCGGGCGACAGACCGGCCAGATGATCAACGTCCCAGAGTTTGAGCACGGGGTCCAGCACGTCCTTGAGGAATTGACTGAGTCCGTAGATTCCCTCTCGGGCGATGCGCACCGCGTGTCGAGTGAAGTTAGGGATGCCCGAACCGGGCATGGCGAAGTTGCTGGCCTGCTTGGCGGCCGCGATCATCATCGCCGACGGATCAATCGCGAAGCCGGCCAACGCGAGGTCGCGATAAAAGAGATAGTGCTTGGTTTCGTCACCGGCAATGAGCGCTAGGACGTTGCGACCCATCTTGTCGAACTTCGGCAAATGGGCGCCGGTATTGCGGTGGGCAATTTGGGTGGCCCGCTCCTGGAACGATACGTAACAGATCAGGTCGGCCAGGGTTTCCGGGTGCGGCACGTCCGCCTTGAACATCTGGACGCGGCGTCCCTCTTCGAGCGTCACCGGATCGATGCAGCGCGTGATGTGCACCCAGTCGCGCATCACCATGGCGTGGCGATTCTCCTCCATTGTCCACTGATGGTTCCAATCGAGAATCGGATGACCCGCCGGCGCGTGGGCGAGCAACTCATGGGTGTAGTAGGGCAGGTTGTCTTCGGTGAGCAGATTGACGTAGATCGAACTGCGCACCCCGGGCGAAAGTGGGTAATTCTCTGCGGACCACGGGTGATCGGCGAAATTCTCGCCCTGTCCCCAGTCAATTTGCTCGTGCGGGAACCAGAGGCGGGGAGCCTCGAGGTGACGATTGAAAAGACGTTCGACGTCCGGTGCGATTTCGGTTAAAAGATCGGTACCGCTGTTCGCTAATCGCTTCAAATTCTTCTGGACCTTTCCGGTCACGAGCTGCAGCGCAGCACCCACAAGCGTAACGCTCTTCGTGCGCATTCATGAATGGAATTTCACCTTGATTTATGAACCTTGTGAAAGAGTGGTCATGCCTGCTCGGCAACCTTTGAACCTATGCAGTTCATCAACACTCTGGTGCCCGAAGATTTTCGCAGCGTCGTCAGCCAGCCGCTGAAGCGTTTCTACCTGTGCACCACGCTGAGCTGCGTGGGCACTGGGCTGACCCTTTCACTCTTCATCGGCGGCAATACACAGTGCGGCTCACTGTTGATGTTCCGGCTGCGACGTCGATTGAGCTCGCGCGAGGACGGCACCGAACTCGTCGCGTCCGAGGTCTGACCTACGCTTCTTCGATCAACGCTTGGCCGAAGAAGTTGACCTCCTCGGGGCTCTCGGCGGTACCGGTGAAGTAGGCCACCAGCGCCGAGGCCAGCAACAAAAAACAGGAAATGGTGAGGGCCCAGTTCAGCCCCGTGGTAAAGGCGGCGTAGGCCGCGTGCACCACTTTGTTTATAACCTGTTGTATCGCTGCGGTGGTGTGGCCGCTCAACGCTTTTTCCTGCTGACTGAACGTGCCGGTGGTGATGGCATTGATGACGAGACCCCGGTACGCCGGTGGTACGCCGGCGGCGATGAGGCGTTGGGTGAGATTCACCGTCAGTTGGCCATTGACGATCGATCCCAATATCGCCACGCCGGCCACGGCGCCAAGCTCGCGACTGGTATTGGTCATGGAGGCAGCCATGCCGGAATTCGCCTTGGGAATGCTCGTAAGGGCGGTCGAGGTCACCGGCACCACGATGACGCCAAAGCCCACGCCGGCGACCAGCATGGTCCAGCCAACGTTGCCCAATCCCGCGCCAGGACCGATCACGTATTCGGTCAGGGCCACGCCGATCGCGGCGATCAAGCATCCCGTCATCATGGGTACGCGCGAGCCCACCAGACCGACCCACCGTCCGGTGAACAGCGAAGCCAGCACCATCCCGCCGAGCAGGGGCAGAAAATCCTCCGCCAAATCGTAGGGCCCGGTCATGGCGACGACCTCTAAGTACAGCGCGACGAAGAAGAAGATGGAAAAGATCGAGAAGTAACTGGCGAAGGCCACGAAGATGGATCCGGCGAACGGGCGACGCTTGAAGAATTGGAGGTCGAGCATCGGATCCTTGGCGCCGCTCTCGTACATGATGAAGACGACCAACGAAATGATGCTGAGCGCGTAAAGAATCAGTATCGACCGGGTGCGGTATCCGACAGACTCGCCCAGGATGGTGGCGAAGGTCGCCGTACCAATAGTGATGGCCCCCAAGGCAAAGCCCACGATGTCCGGCCGCTTGCGCGTGGGGTCGGAAGTCTCGGGCAGCGTGATGGCCGCCGCAACAAACGCCAGACCGCCGAAGACCAGGTTGAACCAAAAGACCGCGTGCCACGACCAAAAGCCCGTGAGCGCGCCACCGAGCACCGGTCCCATCGCCAACGCCAAACCAGAAACCGCGGCCCACACGCCGAGCGCGCGCGCACGCAATTTCGCATCGGGATAGATATGACGAATCATCGACAGCGTGCCCGGCTCTGAACCGGCGGCCCCGACGCCCATGATCACGCGCCCCACCACGAGGGCGGTGGGAGAGTTCGCCAAGGCGCACACGATGGAGCCAACACAGAAAATTGCGACACCGACCAGCATCACCTTCTTGCGGCCGAAGTTGTCACTGAGCGAGCCGCTGATCAGCATCAGACTGGCGAAGGTCAGCGCGTACGCGCCGACGACCCACTGCAGATCGGACACGCTTTCGTGCAACTCTGATTGGACGTTGGCCAACACCGCGCTAATGACCGTGTTGTCGAGAAACGTCAAGAAGAGAATGGAGAGTAGCGCGCCAAATCCGAAGTGCGCCGACAGAGCGCGAATCCTCGGGTTCGTCGACTCAAGGACGTGGTGACTAACGTCAGTGACCGAACCGCTCTCGTTGCTCATGCTCCCCTTCATATACCGCGATGAAGGCCACCTGAAGAGTGCCCTCAACTACGCGTTTTTGGTACTCAACCCCAGGCTCCGCCGCCATCCAAAAGTCTCACGTAGTCAATCTATGCGTCGATTCGTCAACGGGCGTAGATATCTCTGGCTCAAGATCGATCTGATCTGCGCGCTACGCACGAGCGCGATACATCGTGGCGCGCGGATTAAACGCTCGCGGCCTGAACTACTTTGGAATCGCAAGTCGGCAACGACCCGCTCAAATCCAGTCCTACTTCTTGGCGGGCGCCTTAAAGGCAATCAGTCCGGAGGCCGTGTCGCCGCCCGAGATGTTGCCCGCACTCAGTTCGCACTTACTCAAGTTCGACGCCTTGGTGCCGCAGGTTCCGGGACCGACCTTGCCGGTGGTCACCTTGAATTTGGTTTTGGGCAATGTGCCGCTCGCGCTAATGGTCGCAGTCGGTGGTAGGGAAGCAGTCGGCGTGTTGCACCCGGACTGGCCCTTGGCCGTGCGTTGACACTCCACCAGGAACACCGTGTCACCAGGCTTGAAGCCCGTTCCGGTGATCGTCACGGTCTCACCGTTCTTCAAGTTGAGCGCGGGCGTGACCACCAATTTGAGAGTCGTCTTGGCGCTCGCGGTGCCGATGCCCAAGAGGCCGCCAGCCATAATCGCGCTCGCCACGACAAGCGAACCAACCGCAATTCGAAAGCTCCGAACTCCTACCATGATGTTCCTCCTCGTATCTTCTCTATGCGAGAGATCGAAGCCGCCACTTTCGTCCCTGATCGCGGACAAAATTCGACAACAAATCCCTCTGCTTGTTTACCACCTCGCGGACGACTTGTTACATCACTGCGTGGTTGAAGCAGTGCGACACGCACGTCGCCAACAATTGATGGAACCTCGGCAATCATTTTGGCTGCCCACAGTGACGCAGTTGGCGTTCACTCACTAGTTCGCCTCGTTCGCACTCTTCACGTCCCCGTCCTCGTCGATCAATTCTTGGACCCGTCGCATCCATTCGAGATTCTCGGTGCTTTTCCCGTCGCTGTGGAGCGCATCACGCTCGGCGCGAAGTCGTCGGGCCACGCTGGCCAAGTTCTTGGGCAACGTCACGGCGACCACATTGCGCACCCACTGCGCCAGCGCCGGCGACGCGCCCTGCGTCGATACCGAGACCACGACGTCGCCATCTCGGTGCACCGCGGTAAAGAAGAAATTGGATCGTGCGGCGTCATCCACCACGTTTAACAGGATGTTGAGCTCGAGAGCCTCGGCGACGATGAGGTCATTGACCTGCGGGTCGCCCGTCGCGGATACGACCAGGAACGCTCCCGCGAGGTCACCGCGCTGGTAGGGGCGCACCACGAGTGACGCAATCTCAGGCGCGAGCGGAGCGCAAACTTCGTCAGCGATCACCCAAACCGTGGCGCCCGCGTTGAGCAGCTGGTTGATCTTTTGCGCACCCACGCGCCCGGCGCCGATCACTAGCACGCGTCGATGGCGTAAATCAACGACGAGCGGAAACATTACGACGGCAACGCCGATGCGAAGTCAGTCAACGATCCAAGGTGCGAGAACTCCAAGTGAGCGACCGGACCGATGACGAGTACGGCCGGCGCAGTGACGTCAAGGTCCGCCAGACTGCGCAGCAGGCCCCGTTGCACTCGTTGACCCTCCATGTAGGCCCGCTCGATGACGGCGACCGGCGTCGCCGGATCAAGACCACCCTCGATGAGTTCGCTCACAATCGAAGCGCGTCGCTGCACGCCCATGAGCACGACCAGCGTCACGTCGGGATTGGCCAGGCGGCGAAAGTCCACGGCCGCGCCTTCCTGGGCGTGGCCCGTCACCACCGTGACGCCGTGCGAGAGGCCCCGATGGGTTACCAACACCCCGGCCACGGCCGGCGCCGCGAAGGCGGACGTAACGCCGGGCACGACTTCGCAGTGTACCCCCGCGCGGTCCAGGGCTTCGAACTCCTCGCCGCCGCGGCCAAACACGAAGGGGTCCCCGCCCTTTAGTCGCACCACGCAACGATCGGACTGACCGAGTGAGACCAACAGGGCGTTGATCAGAGCCTGCGAGTTCGAGTGGCCCGGTCGTTTGCCGACGTCGATACGTTCGGCCCCGGTTCGGGCCATCATCAAGACCTCGGGATCGACCAGGCGGTCAAAGACCACCACGTCGGCCCGTTGCAGCAGTCGAGCTGCTCGTAGCGTCAATAGATCAGCGGCGCCGGGCCCGGCACCCACCAAGTAGACCGTCACGGTACGTTCACCCGGTTAAAGAAGTCGCCGAAGGATTCGTCGGTCAGGCCCTCGAGCTTCCATCGTTCGAGCAACGGTCGCAGCACCTCGGGAATCTCTTCGAGTTTAAGTTTCTCGGAATAAAGCGTGGCCAATCGATCGCCCCGCAGACCGCCGCCGAGATAGAGGTCGTAGGAAGTCTTGGTCCGGCCCACGATTCCCACCTCGGCGACCGCCGGGCGGGCGCAGCCGTTGGGACAGCCTGTCATGCGCAGTTGGAGCCGTCGCTTGCCGAGACCGGCGCCGTCAAGTTCGCCCTGCACCTGCTCGACGATGTTGGGCAGACGGCGTTCCGCTTCGGCCAACGCTTGGCCGCAGGTGGGCAACGCCGGACAAGCCAGCGCCGAGCGCTCCACCAATCCCAGTTCTTCAATCGAGCGCACGTGGTGCGCGGCCAATACGGCTTCGACGGCTTCGCGTTCGCTCGGCGCGATCGCAGAAATCAAGATGTCCTGTTGGGCGGTAATGAGAAATGTCACGTCGAAGCGTTGCGCGATTGCTCGCAGGGCGCTGCGCAGTCGTTGGCCCTCGACGATGTCACGTACGCGTCCCGCGCCCACGCGAATCCCTACTTGCCACGACCCGTCGTCGAGCGTGCGCCACCCCAAATGATCATCCGCCTCGCTCAGTTCCACCGGCACCGGATCGCGCAACGCCTTGCCGTAACGCTGGGCGACCTCGTCGCGAAAGGCCGCGAAGCCTTCGTCGGCGACCACGTACTTCATCCGCGCTCGTCGCCGATTCGTTCGGTCGCCGAGTTCTCGATACGTCTTGAGTACGGCGCGAATCACGTCCTGCACTTCGTCGTAGGTGGCAAAGGTCAAGGGATCGGCCAGTCGCGCGAAGGTATCGGCGTCGGCGTAGGAGCGCCCGAGGCCGCCGCCCACCACGACCGTGAATCCCTCACCGAGTTCCTCGTGCGTGGCCGGTATGAGACCCAGGTCCTGCGCGTAGATGTCCACACAGTTCTCGCCGGGGTGGGCAATGGCAATCTTGAACTTGCGCGGCAGGTACGTGTCGCCGTAAAACTCGTGCTCCGGTTTCTCTTCGCGCACGGCCGCGAGTTCACCATTCACAAAAATCTCCCAGTGCGCCATCGTGTTGGGCTTAAAGGCTTTGGCGATCTGGCTGGCCAACGCGCGAAGACGGGCATCGGCGCCATTCATGATCAAATCGGGGCAGATCACAGTGTTTCGAACCACGTCGCCACAGGCCCCGAACGACGTCATCAAATGGGCGTCGAGCGAGCTAGCCAACGGCCGAAGCCCCTTTTTCGCCACCCCGTGAAATTGCACGGCCTGGCGAGTAGTGAGACGGATGGTGCCGTCCGCGATATCGCCAGCCACTTCATCCAGCGCCAACCACTGCTCGGTGGAAAGCCGACCGCCCGGAATGGCAACTCGAATCATGAAGATGTAATCGAGCGTCTCGCCGGCCAACGAGCGTTCACGGCGCACGTCGCGATTGTCCTGGGCGTAGACGCCGTGGAATTTGAGCAGGTGTTCCGAATCCCCCGAGACTTTGGCCCCATCGTGCTCAAGTTCGCGAGAGAGATCGCCGCGCAAGAAGTCACTGGCGCCCTTGATGCCCTCTTCGGCGGTTGGTGCAACCCTGGTCGACGTCATGATGAATGGCCTCCAATCGAGATGTTGATCGAATTACCTTAAATCTTATCTGAATAGTCATGATTAGGACACGTTCTTAGAAACTTCCTCTTACCAGGAATTATCTGCTGCCAGCACTGTCCTGGCTTGCTCGAATCCTCGACGCAAGCCATACGGTCGGTCCGCGCGGGCTAACTGCTACCCCGGGGCTAACGCTGCCAGTCCATCGGTGGTTGTATATCGTTTCGCGCGTACGCGGTGTACGCCACCAATAGGGCGACCACGATCGTCACCACTACGGCGGTCGGACCGTCGCCGTAGTTGGCTCCCGACAGCGCGTGCGGCTTACTGAAGTAGTCCGCGAATGACGCGCCGAGCGGACGGGTGAGCACGTAGGACATCCAGAACGCGCCGATCGCGTTGAGGCGAAAGTATCGCCACGCAAAACCGGGCAGCGTTATCAGCACCCCGAAGAGCACACCGGAAGCCAAATACCCGAGATGGAACGCGATGGCAGTGAGATCGCCGAGCGCCGTGCCCAGCGCGAACGTCGCGAAGACGGTCGCCCAGTAATCGAGTTCGCGGCGCTGGGTGACGATGCTGTGAATGGAGAGTGTGCCTTCGCTTCGCTGCCAGTACCAGAAGATCAGTGCGAGCACAATGGCCCAAAATACCGTTGTGACGGTGTACGGCAATCCAATAGTGAGGTGCATGGTGTCCGCGACACCCGTACCGGCAATCGCAATCGAGTAGGCCATGAACCAATAAAGGGGCGCCACGTAGCGCCGGATTCGAAACTGGAGGAACAGAGCCACCGAGAAGATGACAATCTCGATGACGCCGCCTACCACTTTGTTGTGCAGCGAGAGGTAATCCGAAGTGGCCTCTCCCCCGGCCGTGGTCAGTATTTTGATGGCCCAAAAGAGCGCAGTAATCTCAGGCACCTTGGCCGCAACGGGCTCGTCGAAGAATGGGGCCGCGTGCTTCGCCTTCACTTCACCCCTTCGAGGTCGAGACCCTAGACAGGAGGTCGAATAATCGAAGAAACTTATTCACGCGAGGTGGTCGGGGTCACGATTTCGCCTGTTTCGCCACGTGCTCGATGTTACTTTGCGTCTCTAGCTAGTTTCGCGAAGGTGCACAGCGCAACGGGGTCGCCGCTTACGGTGATGCCCAACTATTGTCGAAAATTTTTTAAGAAAACTCGATGGAGGATTGGTGCTGCGGGCGATAACGACTGGTGGTCACGATCGCGACGATGCCGATGGCCCAAATGAACAAGGCAATCACGTTGAACGCGTTGACCTGTAGATACGGCAGCGTAAGGGGGTAGACCACACCGACCACGATCCAGGGGCTCGAGAGAATCACCACCGCGCTCGCTATCTCACGCCGTTTCGTGAACCACAGCGTTACGACCACCGCAATGAGAAGGAGATCCACGTAGGGAAGGTGCGACGCTATTTCGTAGGTCCCCGACCAGTAGAAGGAGTTAAAGAATCCTGGATTAACGGACGACCTGGTGATGAAGAACAACAGGGCGAACGTGCCCACACCAACCGCCAGGCTGGGCAGTATTCGCCGACGGGTTATCGAAACCGTTGGTGCCAGCAGACTGGGCAGGCCCAAACTAAGAAGAATGGCAATCTCCCACTGGTTCGGATTGCGATACATTGCCTTCGCGACAATCTCGCCGGCCAACGTGAGCGCCATGCAGAGGCCGGCAATTCGACGACGAAACTGCGGCCACTCGAAGGCTGCCGCCACGCCGAGTATCCAAACCAGATACAGCAATGGCCCGACCGTCAGGAACGGTCCAAACCTGGGGAAAAAATATCTCGAGTTCACCACCGGCAAGTCTCCCGCGAACATCAGATACAGGCCAAAAAATGCGCCCATCACGAGGCCGGGAATCGCCGCGAGATCAAGGGCCTTACCGAACATCGCCTCCGTCGTGAGCCCCAGACGGACCTGCAGGCCGTGCAAAACCACGCTGAGTTGGTCGCTCGTCGACAGACGAGGGCCGCGGGCCTCCGCCGCCTCATACAACGTGGCGACAATCTCTTCGCCGCGCTCGTCGCGATACGCCCTCGGATAAAACCTCATGAGCTTTTGTGAGCGAGTGGGGCCACTGGTCATGCGATGCCTTCGGCGAATCGAAGCCGTCGCAACGCAACGTTTGACACCTTGACTCGTCGCTTCGACTCTTCGGAGAGCAGCGCCGTTCCGCCATTGCTCAACTGGTAGTAACGGCGTAGGCGACCGTCGACGACTTCTTCGCCCGCCGGCTCAATGACGTCATCAAACGTCAGTCGGTCCAGCATGGCGTAGAGCGTACCGGCCTTCAAATCCACGCCGCCTTCCGACAATTGCTCGACGCCCTGGATTATTGCGTATCCGTGCTTCTTGCCTTCGGCCAACGTCGTCAGCACCAGGAACGTCGGCTCTCTCATCTCTTTAGTCATTTCAGCACTATATACAGTTAATCTGTGTATTGCAAGAATCACCGATCCACCAAGTTGTGTCCGAAAATCGGATCGAATCGCCACCGAGATGCAAAAGTACCGACCGCGGCACTGGACGACACTCCTTAGCGACGTCACCCTATAGCGAGGCGAAAATAGGTCCTCAATACCAAGTGTGCGCAGATAAGTTACCGGTGTACTATTATTGGTAATGTATTAAGGGAGAGACAATGGACCCGGTTGGATCAGAAGTTGAGGTCATCTGGAACGGGCGAAGGATTCGCGCTTTTGTGCCCGCGCTGATTGCGAACCGCGAGCTCACGCTCGACGCACCAAGCGCCGCAAAGTCTGCCGCCGCCGCCAGCGAAGTCACTCACGCCGCAGAAGCGCTGGACGTCGATTATGAACCACTCGCACGGCTGCTGCTGCGCACAGAGGGTGTTGCCTCTTCGTACATCGAGGGTGTCGGCGCTCCTGTGGTCGACGTCGTCCTCGCCGAGGAGCGGATCGGCCGACAAGGTAGCGGGGCGGCGGCGTGGGTAGCGGGCAACCTGGCGGCCGTCTCTGAAGCCGTAGCCAGCGCCGAAGGAGGTGCGGCGCTTTCGATCGAAACGCTGTGCAGATGGCATCGCACGCTCATGTCGCGAAGCCCGACTCCCGAGCGCTATATCGGGGTGATCAGGAACGAGCAGGGCTGGATCGGTGGGACCAGTCCGCTCGACGCTCACCTCGTGACGCCTCCGGCCAACGAGCTCTCGGCACTACTCGACGACCTCATTGCCTACGTGAACCGCGTGGACGTCGACCCCGTCGCCCAAGCCGCGATCAGCCACGCGCAGTTCGAGATCATCCACCCTTTCGGCGACGGCAATGGTCGAGTAGGCCGAGTGCTGGTCGCCTGGGTGCTCACCCGACGCCTCAATCTTCTCATACCACCGCCAGTCAGCGTCGCGATCGCCGCCGACGTCGCGGGCTACGCCTCGGGCCTGGCGCTCTTTCGACTGGGTGATCATCGTAGGTGGATCTCGTGGTTCGCTGACGTGGTGGCGAGTGGAGGCAGAACCCAACGTACGCTGATCTCAAACGTCGAGCAGATCAAGCAGCAGTGGCGAGATCGGCTCGCCGGCACTGAGCGCAAACTCCGCAGCGATGCCGCGGTCTATTCGACGCTCGATCTACTTCCCCGTCATCTCGTACTCACCTCGCAAATACTTGCCAACGAGCTCGTGATTTCTCGCAAGGCCTCCTTGGCAACCCTGCACCATCTCGTGCGTGTCAGAATCCTCACTGAACACGGAACGGTCTCGCGTGAGAAGCCCGGTCAACCTGCGTCGCTCTTTGTCTCGCGGGACCTGCTCGGTCTCGCCGGTTCAAGTCCGTTGCGCTAGGCCCAGCGCCACGCACGCTCCAACGAAGCGACGCCCCGTCTTGGGACGCGCGCTTAACTCAATCGGCGGAATCTACGCAGCGCGAGCGGTACGCAGATCGCAATGATCAGCACGCACCAGCCAATCTTCGCGTGAAATTTTCTTTGAGGTTTGAGTGCAATTCGACATTACGAGCAGCCGCTGGTCGCACCGCAACTGGGACACACGTGGCATGAACCGGCGCGCTGCATAACATTGCCGCACTGATAACACATGGGCGCGTCATGCTTCTCGCCGGCGCTGGCTTGCGCGAACGAGGCCGACGGGTCACCCAGATCACTCAGTGTTGGCGCCACGCTCAACCCGACGCTCGGCGTCGACTGCTCTACGACCTCGGGCAACGTCGGCTGGATCCGCTCGCTCGTTGAGTGCACGCCCAACTCCTCACGATCGCTCAGGGTTAGGTAGTCCAGCGCCAAGCGACGGAAAATGTAGTCCACTAGGGAGGTCGAGATTCGCAGGTCCGCGTCGTCGGTCATTCCCGACGGCTCGAACTTCATGTTGACGTACTTGCTGACGTAGGTCGCGAGCGGCACGCCGTGCTGCAATCCCAAGCTGATCGAAATGGAGAAGGCGTCCATGATGCCCGCCAACGTCGAACCCTGCTTGGAGACCCGGATGAACACTTCGCCGGGTCGGCCGTCTTCGTACTCGCCCACCGTGACGTAGCCCTCGCAGTCCGCGACGCGGAACCGGAAGGTTGACGATACCCGTCGACGTGCCAGGCGCTCACGTATCGCGCCGACGACCACGTGCGATCCATCTGTTTTGGCCAACTCCAACGCCGTCTCCAACTTGGCAATCTTGGTGTACAGCTCAGCCGCTACGGAGTCGGTCGCGGTGACCGACGACGTGGATTCATCGCCACCCTTCTTCGCGGTTGACAGGGGTTGACCAACCTTGCAGTTGTCGCGATAGATTGCGACGGCCTTCACGCCCAGGCGCCAGGCGTCCATGTGCAGGTTCTCCACGTCTTCAATGGTGGCGTCTTCGGGCATGTTGACCGTCTTGGAGATGGCACCGGAAATGAAGGGCTGAACCGCTCCCATCATCTTGACGTGGCCCAAGTAGTGAATGGTGTTGTCGCCCATGGAGCAGGCGAAGACCGAGTGGTGCTCGGGCTTGAGGCCGGGCGCACCCATGATGGACTTGTTCTCGTCGATATACGCCTCGATCGCGCTCACTTCCTCCTCGCTGTAACCCAACGTGCGCAGGGCGCGCGGCACGGTCTGGTTGACGATCGACATGTTGCCGCCGCCCACCAGCTTCTTGAACTTGACCAAGCCGAGGTCCGGCTCGATGCCGGTGGTGTCGCAGTCCATCAACAATCCAATGGTCCCGGTCGGGGCCAGCACCGACGCCTGCGCGTTACGCACCCCGTGACGGGTGGCGAGATCGACGGCGTCGTCCCAGGCGTGCTGGGCCGCCTCAAGAATCGCGGGCGGCGCCTTCAACTCGTCGATCACGTAGGACGCGTCGCGGTGCATGCGCAGCACATTGAGCATGGGCTGCGCGTTCTCGGCGTAACCCTCGTGCGGTCCCATGCGACCGGCCGTGCGCGCACTGGTGACGTAAGCGTGCCCGGTCATCAAGGCCGTAATGGCGGCCGCCCAGGCCCGTCCGTCATCGGAGTCGTAGGCGTGGCCCGAGGCCATCAACAGCGCGCCCAAGTTGGCGTAGCCAATGCCGAGCTGGCGGAACTTACGCGAGTTCTCGCCAATCTTCTCGGTCGGGTAATCGGCCGCGCCCACGATGATCTCCTGGGCGGTGAAGAGCACTTCGATGGCGGCCTTAAAGGCCTCCACGTCGAACGAGCCATCGTCGTTGAGGAACTTCATCAGGTTGAGACTGGCCAGGTTGCACGCCGAGTTGTCGATGTGCATGTACTCCGAGCAGGGGTTCGAACCGTTTATACGGTCTGTGTTCGACGAGGTGTGCCACTTGTTGATGGTGGTGTCGAATTGCAGGCCGGGGTCGGCGCACTCCCAGGCCGCGCGAGCGATCTGGCGCCACAGTTCGCGAGCCTTCATGGTCGACACGGTTCGACCGTCGCCGCGCGCGGTCAACTCCCAATCGTCGTCGGCCAGCACGGCGTGCATGAAGTCGTCGGACACGCGAACAGAGTTGTTGGCGTTCTGGTACTGGATCGAGTGAATGTCCCTGCCGTCGAGGTCCATGTCGAAGCCGTTGTCGCGTAGGACGCGCGCCTTCTTCTCCTCGTGGGCCTTGCACCACACGAACTCTTCAATGTCGGGGTGGTCGGCGTCCAGGATGACCATCTTGGCCGCGCGACGGGTCTTGCCGCCGGACTTGATCGTGCCCGCCGACGCATCGGCGCCGCGCATGAACGACACGGGGCCACTCGCGGTGCCGCCGCCCTCGAGCATCTCGGCGCTGGAGCGGATCTTCGAAAGGTTGACGCCCGCACCGGAGCCGCCCTTGAAGATGATGCCCTCTTCGGTATACCAGTTGAGGATCGAACGCATCGAGTCCTCGACGGCGAGGATGAAGCAGGCGCTGCCCTGTTGGGGTACGTCCTTCACGCCGATATTGAACCAGACCGGCGAGTTGAACGCGGCCTTCTGGGTGATGAGCAGATGCTTCAATTCAGCGCCGAACGTGTCGGCCTCTTCTTCGTCGATGAAGTAGTTGCCCTCAATGCCCCACGCCGTCACCGTATCTACGATGCGGTCGACCACTTGCTTAAGGCTGGTCTCGCGCTCGTCGGTGCCGAGGGTGCCGCGAAAGTACTTCTGCGCGAGGATGTTGGTGGCGTTAAAGGACCAGTCGGCCGGTACCTGCACGCCGAGCTGCTCGAAGGCAACCGTGCCGTCACGAAAGTTTGATATGCGCGCATCGCGCCTGTCCCAGAGCACTTCGTCGTAGGGATGACGATCCTCCGTGGTGAAAAAACGACGAATTCCAATTCCGAGTCGCTGAGGTGCGATAGCCATATCCATATCTCTTTCCTTGTCCGATTCCGACACTTACCACCTGCCTCTGGCGCCGTCGGGGTCGGGAAGTCAAGGATACTACGTTAAAACCCCCCGACCACTACATGTAGTGGTCAAACTACGTTACGTCGCAAGATGCTGTGTTATTACAGCACTGTAATTACACCGCGTCAACTCTATTTTGGACTTATTTTGGAAAACTTTGTAGTCGGCCTGAGTGGCCCAAGAGCGCCCGTAACACCCTTACTAGTCTACCCCCGTGGACCTCATACTTGCCCTCGACGCTGGCACCTCTGGGGTCCGCACGGTGGCTTTCGACCAGAACGTGAAAATTGTTGATTCGGCCTACCGAACATTGACGCAACACTTTCCCCGTCCCGGTGAGGTCGAACACGACGCCGCCGAAATCGCACAATTGGCCGTCGCGACCCTGCGCGAGGTCGCGGCCACCGCACTTGATAACGGCCACCGCATCGTTGCTATCGGCATCACCAATCAGCGCGAAACAACGGTCGCGTTTGATCGTGAAAATGTACAGCCTTTGCATCGCGCGATTGTCTGGCAGGACCGTCGATGCGCGACGATCTGCAACGAGATGCAAGCCCAAGGTCACGGTCCCCAAGTTCGCGCGACCACCGGACTGGTGCTCGATCCATATTTTTCGGCGACCAAGATGAACTGGTTGCTTGAGCACGGTGCGCTCGACACAGCGTCCACCGGGGCCCTCGCCACCATCGATACCTGGCTGTTGTGGTACCTGAGTGGCGGACCACGCGGCGGGGTGTACGCCACCGAGGCGTCCAACGCGTCGCGCACCATGCTGATGGACCTAAACACCCTCGAGTGGTCGCCCGCGATGTTGTCGCTCTTTGACGTACCGCTCGAACTGCTGGCGCCCATCCGTCCCTCGGCCAGTCACTTCGCCAACATCAGCGCCGACGTGGTGCCCGAACTCGCCGGCGTGCCCGTCACCGGGATCCTCGGCGACCAGCAGGCCGCGCTCTTCGGCCAGGCTTGCTTCAGTGCGGGCGTGGTCAAGGCCACCTACGGCACCGGCGCCTTCATCTTGGCCAACGCCGGCGAGCATGTGCCGGGCGTGTTCGACGGACTCATCTCCACGCTCGCGTGGGACCTTGGCGACGTAGGGCCCGTCAACTACGCGATCGAGGGATCGGCTTTCGTCGCGGGGGCCGCGGTGCAGTGGCTGCGCGACGAGATGGGCTTTTTCGAGCACTCCGAGGAACTCGAAGCGCTCGCCACGAGCGTCGCCGATAACGCGGGTGCGGTATTCGTGCCGGCCTTCACCGGACTGGGCTCACCCTTTTGGCGCAGCGAGGCGCGCGGATCGATTACGGGTCTCAGTCGTGGCGTGGGTCGCGGCCACATCGCGCGCGCGCTGGTCGAGTCCCTCGCGTACCAGGTGCGCGCGATGACCGACGCCTTCATAGAGAACGGCCTTGCGCTGCACGAGTTGCGCGCCGATGGCGGGGCGGCGGCGATGGACCTGCTGCTCGAATTGCAAGCCACGAACTCGCGACTACCCGTGCTGCGCAGCGCCACCCTCGAGGCAACGTCGCAAGGGGCAGCAACGCTCGCGGGTCTCACGCTCGGAGTGTGGGACTCGCTCGACGAGCTCGCGGAGCGCTGGGCGTGCGAACGACGTTTCGAACCGGGCGATCCAACCCTCGTGGACCTTGGCTACGCGGCCTGGCGTCGCGCCGTCGAGAACGCCTGACGATCCCGAGCCGCCGCCGCGTCGCAAGTAGTTTCGATGCGAGGCGGCGACTAGCCGATTTTTGGCAGGGCCCGGCGCAAATTGCGGACGGCCTGCTGCGTTCGGCGTTCGTTTTCGATGAGCGCGAAACGCACGTGTCCGTCGCCCCCCTCGCCGAAACCCACCCCGGGGCTGGTGGCCACGTCGGCCTCTTCGATGAGGAATTTAGCGAACTCCAGCGAACTCATCTCACGGTAGGGTTCGGGAATCGGCGCCCAGAGAAACATCGAACCCCGCGGTTTGGTCGTGTGCCAGCCAATGCGGTGCAGCCCGTCCACCAACGCGTCGCGTCGCGACTGGTAGATGACGCGCAACTGGTCGGGGTAGTCAACCGCTTCGTTCATGGCCACGATGGCGGCAATCTGGACCGGCTGAAAGGTGCCGTAATCGAGGTAACTCTTGAGCTTGGTCAGCGCCGCGACGATCTCGGCGTTGCCCACCAAGAAGCCAACGCGCCAACCGGCCATCGAGAAGGATTTGGTCAGCGTGTAGAGCTCGACGCAGCACTCCTTGGCGCGCGGCACCTGGAGGATGGAGGGTGGATGGTAGCCGTCGAAGCCCAGGTCGGCGTAGGCAAAGTCGTGACAGATGATGACGTCGTGCTCGAGCGCGAAGCCAACCAGGCGCTGCATGAACGCCAAGTCGACGCAGGCGCTGGTGGGATTGTGCGGAAAGCAGCAGATGATGACGCGCGGTTTGACCGTCGCCTCTCGCCACGCGTTGACGATGCCGTCGAAGAAGTCGTCCCCGGGATCGCTGGTGCTGGTTCCGGGATCGAGCATTGGCACCGTGATGAGCGTCGCGCCGGCGAAGCCGGGTCCGGCCAAGTGGATCGGGTAACTCGGGCTGGGCACGATGGCGCTGTCGCCCGGTCCGAGCAGCACCCACATCAGGTGGGTGAGGCCCTCCTTGGCACCGATGGTCGTGACGACCTCGGTTTCGGGATCGAGATCGACGTCAAAGAGTTTCTTGTAGCGCGACGCCATCGCGAGGCGCAGGTTGGGAATGCCCCGGCTGGCGCTGTAGCGGTGGTTCTTCGGGTTCTGGGCCGCCTCAGCCAATTTGGCCACGGCGATCTCGGGACTGGGCAGGTCGGGGTTGCCAAAACCGAAATCGATCACGTCGCGACCGAGGGCCCGTGACTGGGCCTTCAGGCCATTGATCTGGGCGAACACGTAGGGCGGCAACCCGTTGATTCGACGAAATTCCATATCGAACGTTACCGAGTCAGTGCGTGTTGCGCCATTCACGCAGTTGATCGATCTTCACGTCGGGGCTCAAGACCGCCCACGACGCGCCGGCGTCGCGCAGAGCACTCAACGACCCGAAGAGATCGCGAGGCACGGGTCCCGCCCAGCTGACTGGTCCCGACGCGGCCGTCGACGCCACGCGCTCGCTCGACCAGTCCCACAGATTGAGTGTCGCGTGCAGTTCGCGGGCCAGTTGATTCGTGGCGTCGGCTCCGGCGCCAATCCAGATCGGCATGGTGGGCGAAAGGGCGCGCGCGACATCAGCCAAGCGCTGGCGTCGATCATTGGCGCTGAGGGTCGCGAGGCCGTAGGCCTCGTTCTCCGGGGCCGAGAGTTTGTCACCGGTGCCCAGGGCGCCAATCACCCGACCGGGGGCCAGGGCGTGCAACGTTTCGAACTGTTCGACGAGATGATGCACGCCCACCAGACTCACGCGCGCCACCAATGGCGCCACCACCAGTTCTTCGTGTTGACCGGCAATCACGCTGAGCAGCGCAAAGGGCGCCAACGATGGGCGCTCCGGCGAACCCATCGGCCAGAGGTGATCGTAGGCAAAGACGCCGTCGATCCCGGCACCCGACGCTTCGTCGGCGAAGGCCAGGGCGTCCTCACTGCCGTATCGAAAGGTCGGCAGCAGGACGCCGAGCTTCACGGGAGGCGCTCGAAGGCCACTAGCGCCGCGCCCATGGCGCCCGAGCGCGGACCGAACATCGACGTCGCAACCGTGATGGTGGGCCTCGATTCGTACCCCTCCACCAGGTCGACCAAGTACTCTCGCGCGGCCGGCAACACCAGGTCTGAGGCGACCGAAAGTCCGCCGCCAATGACGAAGTGCCCGCAGTCGAGAATCGCCGTCAGGTTGGCCAGTCCCAGCGCCAGCCACCAGCCCACTTCGCGCATCATGCCCACCGCCTCGTCGAGCCCTTCGGCGGCCGCTTCGGTGACGTCTTCGGATCGCACGTGCTCGGGGTCGCCGCCCACTCGGGCCACCAACTTGGGAAACCGCCCGGCCCTGGCCGCCACGCGTGTCATGCGACCCAGGCCCCCGCCCGAGGCGTAGCGCTCCCAGCACCCCTGTCCCCCGCATTTGCAGGGCGCCCCCTTGGCCTCGACCACCATGTGGCCAATTTCGCCGGCGAAACCGTTGCGCCCGCGGATGAGTTGGCCGCCGGCGATGATACCGCCGCCGATGCCGGTGCCCAACGTCACCATCACAAAGTCATCAATGCCTCGGCCCGCGCCCCACTCGTGCTCGGCCAGAGCCGCGCAGTTGGCATCGTTCTCGCAAAAGACCACCGAACTGCTCAGGGATTTGCTCAACAGGGCGCCCAGGTCGGCGCCCGAGGCACTTTGCAGGTTGGGGGCGTACGCCAAACGTCCGTCTCGACGCACCAGTCCGGGCAGTCCCAGTCCCACCGGCACCGCGCTCGCGTCGTAGTTGTGACGATCGCATAGTTCGTGAATCTGCTCGGTCAATGCCTTGGCGGTTGCCTCGCCGGCGCCGTTGCTTTCGTCGTGGGGTGTGGCCACCTGCACCTCGTCGAGCACGCGCCCGTCGCGCGCCACGATGAGCGCCAACGCCTTGGTGCCACCGACGTCCAGGCCAATAGCGACGTCGCTCATGGGCGCGACTCGGCCCGAGCCTTGAGCTCGCGCAGGGCCTGGGTCTGGATGCGTTGGGCCGCGCGCGACTTCACGAACGCCGGGATGGGCACCATCAGTTCCACCTCGAGGTCGTAGGTAACTTTGGTGCCGTCACCCGCCGCGTCGAATCGGTACTGGCCCTCTAGGGACTCGGTGATGTCCCCGCGGGTCTGGCTCCATTTGAGTTGGTCGGGCGCACGGCTGTAGTCGTAGCGCAGGGCGTAGGTCGTCGAACGGCCGTAGGCGGCCGCTCGAAATTCGACCTCCACTGGTCGTCCGTCGTGGTCGGACACCAGATTGGTGACGTCCTTCAGGTCGCTCACCCAGTCGACGTAATGGGCAAAGTCGGTGACTACGGCATAGACAACTTGGGGCGGCGCATTTACCACTATGGACTCTGTCGCACGTTGCGCCACGGCACCCCCTTCGCGTCCATCTTAGGCCACCTAGGTATCGGCTTTGAAGTGGTCGAAGCGCGCGAGGGCGCCGCCGAGGCGCGCCGCCAACGTGTTCCATTCGAAACGTTCGAGCGCGGTCGCGCGGGACCGCGCGCCGTAACGTTGACGGCGTTCATCGTCGTCGAGCAGTTCTTTCATGGCGCGCATCAAACTGGGCACACTGCGCGAATCGCTCACCACCGTGCCGGTCACGCCGTCGAGCACCGCCTCGTGACTTCCGCCCGAGCGGCCCGCGACTTGAGCGACTCCGGTCGCCGCCGCTTCGACGAAGACAATGCCGAATCCCTCTTGCTCGAGACCCAGCCACCGACTTCGACAGTCCATCACCATGAGATCGCTGGCCCCTAGCCACGCGGCCAATTGATCATCGGACACCCGGCCCAGGAACGTCACGGGAGCCTTCGTGGACGCAACCAACTTTTCCAGTCGATGCCGATCGCGGCCCACTCCCCCGATCGCCACGTGCAACGTCGGGACATCGACGCGTAGCTGCGCGCTGGCTCGGATCAACGTGTCCATGCCCTTGCGCGGTACCAGTCGCGAGTACGAACTCACCAACAGCGCCTCCGAAGGTAGTCCGAGCGAACGGCGCACCTCGGCTCGACGCGACAATTCGAGGGGCTCGAATCGTGACGTGTCGACGCCGGGCGGAATCTGGATGACCGGCGGCATGTCCTTGACGGCGACTCGCCGGGCCTGCGCCTCGGGGTACCCGCCAGCGCAAATCGCCACCCGAGCGTGGACCAAGACGTGGCGAAGTGTCGAGGCGACGAGGGGAATGTGCCCGGGCACCGTCACTTCGGCGCCGTGTAACACCACGCCGTAGGGACGCGAGAGTCGTGGACCGAGCAGCCCCAGGGGCCACGCCGGGTCGATCAGCACGAGGTCCGGCTGATGGCGTTCAATCGCCGCTTCAATGGCGCGCAGCGCTCTGGGAGTTGGCAGAAAGAGGGTCTTCGCCGGCACTCGTTCGATCACCAGATCGCTGGTCGCATCGAAGGAGGCCGCGTCACGATGCGAAGAAGCAGTCAGAACGGTCGCGCGACCGGGTTCCAATCGCCGCCACAGTTCGGAGAGGTAGACCTGAATTCCGCCCGTCTTGGGAGGAAAGTCGTTGGTCACCAGTAAGTGGCGTGCCATGCAACCAAACTAGTCAACGGGTAAAACCCGTTGACCCTAGAACTCTTCGCTGGAGCGGTGCTGAAACTTCAGTCGCGGCATCATTCCCTGCGACGTGAAGAGTTGTACGACTTCGGCGTCGCGAGACGTCATCACCAGTTCGTCGGGCGTCTCACCCAAGACAAAACTCACCAGGCAGTCGGCGCAGTCGGGCGTACCGCGGCGCACACAGTCGTTACAACTAATCGATAGTTCTATGTCACTTGTCATCTCGCACCTTTCACGTCCCTCCACTCTGGTGAGGGTGTGTGACATCACGGATGCGTGATGTACGCCCTGATCTCTGCGGCCACCTGGGCCGGGCCGAAGACCACGCCCTCGCTCACAATTAGGCGTTGCACGGGATCGACCAGCACGTAGAACGGTGGCCAGCGAATGTCCAACGCCGCCAGGGCTTCGGGCGCCACCAGAATTGGCTGCACCGCGTCGCCCCACTCCCCCGCGCTATCGCCGGTGTCGCTGAGGATCAAGACCGAAACGTCGTGCAGTTCGTCGAGCGACGAGTTCACGAAGTCTCGACAACCGTCACATGACTGCTTGATGGCCACGATCAACGTCAGCCCGTCCAACGTCTTCGTTTGTGTTTCACCCTGCAGTGTCGTTCCCGACACCGAGTCGGGAGCTGGTCGCGGTCGCGGAGCGTCGAAGGAGCTCACTCGACGCCGAAGACGGTTTCCACCCCACGGTCGTGCCCGCACCAGCGGCACGTGACTGATTCGACGCTATGGGCAATCACTTCAGGCTCTTCAATAGAGAGTTCGCCGCCCACGGTGAAATGGTGGAAGGACCGCACCGAGGTGGTTTCCACCACGTCGAAACGGGTCAGATTGCCGCAGGCGTTGCAGCGATAGCGGGTGGTCACGCTCTTAACGGTACCGCCTGGCCGGAAAGTCTCATTCACGCAAGTAACGGTCACGGCGGCGCGGAGGATTGACCACGTAATCGTGCGGGTCAGGATGTTCGAACTCGAAGACCGTGTCGAACGGCACGCCGTCGATGCGAAAATTGGCTTGCTGCAGGTCAATCATTCGACAGAGCGCCGCCGGGTGGCGAACTCGACCGATGTCCATGGTGCCGGCCGCCGTCTCCAACAACACGCTGCCTCGTTGCAAGAGCCGCTCGGCGAAGCGTTGTTCGACGCGCGAACTCATGACGTTGCGCAGTTCCACCGAACTACGAAAGTGATGCGCGACGCCGCCCTCGACGATGATGCGTTCGTTGGTTACGCGAACCTTGTACGAGCGCCAACGCCACGTGCGCGTGAGCACCACCACCAGGCAGGGCCCGGCAAGAATGAGCAGCAGCAGCCATTCGTGCTGATGGATGAAGTGGACCCGGCCCGCGCCATACTGGACCAGCACGACGGCCGTGACCAGACTGAGTACTGGACGAAAGAGCCCTTCCGCCACCGGAGTTATGGCGATGAGATTCTCCTCATCGTCCCGCCAGACCATTCGTCGACTCATCCATTCAGCGTACGGACTCGCGAAGCCATTTGTGCGACATAACGAGAACGCAATTCACAATTCACCTCATTCGGCTCGCTTTAATGGCGCTCCGGAGAGACCCCCGCCGGCAACCGACAGTGAAGCGCGACGCGCTTAGACGTTGCGCATCTGCGTGGCCGCCACGTCGAAGTAGGAGCTCAGTTCCCCGAACTGCTCGTCGGTCAACTCATCGCTCAGGCTCGCCAGTGCGGTGTTCATCGACGCGATCCAAGCATCGCGAGCTGGTTTCGTTATGCGAAAGGGTGCGTGACGCATTCGTAGACGTGGGTGGCCGCGCTCTTGCATGTAGTGCGTCGGACCGCCCCAGTACTGAACGAGAAAGAGCGTCAGATGACGCTTTGACTCGGTCAAATCATCGGGATACATGACGCGCAACAACTCGTCGCGCTCCACCTCGCCGTAGAAGCCATCAACGAGTCGCTCGAAGAATGACTGACCACCGAGTTGGTCGTAAAGCGATGTTTCCACTTCACTACGCTACGGGACTTCGCACACGACAGAACCGAACGGATCAAGTGGCCTCATCACGGTCGTGGCCTAGACTTGTCCGAGTCTCGAGAGAGACACGCGGGTGTAGCTCAATGGTAGAGCTCCAGCCTTCCAAGCTGGCCATGCGGGTTCGATCCCCGTCACCCGCTCCAACTGATTTTCGTTGAGAGTGCAATGACTACAAGCACTTTCGAGTGACCACGAATGTCCGCGAGCGACCGCGAGTGACCACTGTGAAGTGCCCATAGGTGCCCAAACGGACTCACGGGGTGCCCATAGGTGCCCAAAATGACTTGCCGAGACACTCCGACCGGACATCAGAAAATGGCGTGACCGAGCGCCCGGACCTGGATAACTTTTGAGGACAGATTTAGGATGGGGGCTGTTGGTCGATCGGCTTGGTAATCAGTCCGAGAGCGTTAGCGATAATTCGATCGCGATCCTTGGTCGCGTGTTGGTAGCGCATCGCGGCGACAGACGACGAGTGTCCAGCACGATGCATGAGCTCAACCGTCGTCGCGCCTGTCGCTGCTGCCAGGGTTAATCCTGTGTGTCGAAGGTCATGCAGTCGCAGGTCCGTTCGACCAACTATCGTGCGCGCACGCTGCCAAGCAACCTGCAATACGTTCCCCGTAAGTGGTACGCCGGTGATGCCCGTGAACACAAGAGCGTCGGCGTCGGGACCGGTGAAGCGACTTAGTTGATCACGAATGTTATGAATTAGAAACTCTGGCACGGAAATTGTGCGCCGCCCGGCAACTGTCTTAGGCTCCTTCACCAGGGATTTCCCCCGCATGGTGATGGTTCGACTCTGTTCGACGCGTAGAGAACCGTTGACGATATCGATGTCCTTGCGCCGAAGCCCTAGCAACTCCCCCCGGCGCAATTGGCACCACGTTGCGAGCAACACGATGAGTCGCAGATGTTCAGGCATCGCCGCTTCCAGCGCTTCGACTTCACGAACAGTCGCTACTGGCCGTTCCGCCGGTCGTTCCACTCCCCCTCCGGCGACTTTGCAAGGAGAGGAAATTAGGAAACCGTCGGTGGCAGCCGTCTTCAAGATCGCCGAAAGTAACCGATACGCCTTGGCGGCAGTTGAAGGATGTTCCCTAGCGAGGTTCGCATGCCAACTGCGAATTTTCGACGGCGCGAGACCGATCAGCGTCGCGTTTCCTAGCGACGGAATGATATGGCTTTCGAGAAGATACGCGTAGAGCTCCGTGGTTCGAAACGCGAGGTCGTTGCGTTGGTCAAGCCATTCTTCGGCGTAGACACGAAGAATCATCTTGCCGGCGTGCCGATCGATCCACGCACCGCGGCGGAGGTCAGCCTCAATTACTGCGAGGCACGCGAGCGCGTCGGCTTTAGTGGTGTGCGTTCCCGCTGAGTGCATGCGACCCTCGACGCGATAGACAGCTTGCCACCGTCCTGACGATCGGCGACGAACCGTTCCGAAATGTCTCCTCGACGTCATAGAAGCGTCACCGACGCGATCGTTGACTGATTCCTACTGAGCACCACTTTCCAACGGTCGCGGGAGCACGGAGTATGCACACTAACTTGAAGCGATTCGGACTGTTCTTCAGTCAGCCAGTCCTGCCACCCAATGTCGCGCGTTCGCGAACGCGAGCCTCTTCGCGAAGTTCGCGTTGCATCGTGAAGAAGAGCTCTGCGAGCTGGGCGCCTCGAGGATCGTCGTAACCACGACCTTCGAAGTGGAACGTGCCTTCAACCGGGTCACCGTCTCGCTCGCCGGCCATGTAATCAATGCGAGCGTTGCGCAAGGCTGCGAAGGTAGTCGAGAATGCCCGCGACTTCGTAATCAACTGTCCAGTGAAGCCAAAAGTGTGGGCGTGGTCGCGTAGGCGTAGCGATTCGTACTTGGCTTCTCCGCCCAGGTCCCAGGCGGTGAGAGCCAAGCGCCGCAAGTGGGGGTCGTCGACGAGCGACACAATCTGACGCCGAGAGCGGAAGCGTCGAGCCAGCTCCTTCGAACCGTCTGTTGTCTTTGCCGCGTACTTAGCGACGTAGGCAGCCACCTTGACCGCTTCCTCTTCACGAAGTGCGAGATCCTGGATGTCGTAGATGCGTCCCCACCGAACCAAGCCTCCGTCGAGGTCAGGTGCCGACCCTCTTTCAATCGAAGAACGAACGACACGTTCAAGAAGTTCAGTCGACGCCCATGGCGGCGGATCAGCGTCAATTGACTTGGGACCGTCGAGTCGCAGCACGCAGTGGAAGTGAGCCAGGCCACGGCGCTGTACTTCAGCCACTTTCAAGTAGTGCAATTGTGCGACAGCGCTCAAATTGGGCTGACCGACTCCCCCCTCCGCCGCCAACAACCGACGAATGAGTTGGACGGTGTTGTTCCACAACCTCGACGCGTGTGCGTTCCATAGAACGGCGCCGCGATAGTCGAAGCACTTTTCGCACAGTGGGCGGCCAAGTTCATCGTCGTTATCGCTGTGTCGCCGTGCACACGAAGTGGACCGAAGGTGAACGCAATGCGATTTCGTAGCTAGTTTCTGTGCAACACAACTCCCGTTGTCTCGAATCGTGTGGACCGATCCGAATGATGGAGCCGTCAGCGTGACGAAAAGTCGTGGGTGAGTGCCGACGACGACGGGCATACCCCTACCGCCCACGAGTCCGGTGGAAACGAGAATCCAGGTGTCGGCCCTATAGAGGTACGAGCACGCCGGGCAGACGACTTCACGCCTGTCCTTGCATGCCACTCGAAGATCACGTTCCGTTACTTCGCCCGTTACTGTATTCACAATCTCACCTCGAAGGCGAATTGGGTGTGAGCAGTTACTCGAACCTTGGAGCTCCTGAATCAGCTTCGATCGCTCCTCGGCGTTCACAGGCGCTCCGCCGCAACGTCGGTGTCGACATCATGCGATCGATCGTCGTTAATAGAATCGATCTCCATCCACTCGGTCGCCGCGTGATTCCGCACTATGTTTTCTGAACATCTGACCATCGAGTCCCCATTTCGGAGCGAACGTTTCTCCCATACTCAAAGGTTCCTCAAACTTGACCAAATTGGACTCGACTTTGGAGATCCCAATAATTGTTCTCCAGCCCTTTATTTCAACGATTTTGATGGTCGCTAGTCCGCCCGCCTGGCCGACTTAGCGCTTCGCGGCCGCCGGCCGCGGAGGATGGGATTCAAGAAAAAGTAAGACCCTGGGGTCGATTTGAGGAACTCTTCTTTACGTTGTCAAGGCGTGTGAGTCAACTGCTATCTTGCACCAAGGAATTTCTTCACCCGTGATTAGCACGTTCATCGAGCATATTGCGGATCTTGATTACCTGTAGCGTTGCCAACGAAAAGGCTTCGTCCGAGGACCATTCGCCATTGGCACCAGACGGCATAACGACGAACAAGAACTCTTCAACGTTTCCGACGATGCACCAAGCAGTTCCCGGACCGTCGGCACCGATAGTTTTTCTCTCAGATATGCAGGCACCAATAACTCCAAGAAAGTTCTGCTCAGTAATCATTCTTTCTTCGGTCACCTTCAACTTGGAAGATTTGTTGCGGCCAGAGCGTCGATGAACCCGTGGTGCCGCCATCTTCGCATCAACGCTCGACATGAAAGGCGTCACTTCAACGAGGAGAGACCTCAGGCTTGTTTTCGAGGTGAATATCCGAAAAGCTGTGAAAGCACCAACTCGGGTATTGTGAAAGGCCGACTCAGACGACGAATCTTCGGGCTTTATCGGCCAAGCTAACTCGCTTCCCACTTTCCAGTCGCCTCTGGGCAAATCATCAATTTCGATTAGCAACGCAAGCGCATCGTGTCGCTCGTTACTCGTCCCAAATTGACCAAAAGCAACCTTAATCCAATTCATTCATCGCCCCCTGCTTGACACCAAGGGCCGCCATTCATGCAATATTGATTCACGGCTTTGAAAAAATTCACTACATCTTTGGCACCCGAATAGGTGTAGATGAACGCACCAGCGCCAATCCCACCGTCGACAACATCGGAGAACGTAGGTCCAGGCATTCCACCGCCCTGGTAGCCAACGCTGACGTTGATGCTGGTCTTCACGCTGTCGCCACCGATGTTTGTCGTATAAGGAGAAGAGCCATCGGGAATGGTACTGGAGAACATCAAACTCGTAAATGGACTACTCGGCGCGGCACTCGCTGTAACGCCGTTCGCTGTGATGCCCACACTGCCATTCGAGTCAACATTGAGAGACGGCAATGGTTGGAGCCCGGGTTCAGTAACCGTAGTGGTCGCCGAGACCGTGGCCGTGAAACCTCCACCCAATGGCACAGTTACCGGCGACGTAGAAACAGTCACGGTACTCGATGTCGTTTTTGAACCTGAGGTTACGAGAATTGCTGTTTTCGTCGTGGTTTTTGTAGCGGTTTTTGTCTTCGTCGTGGTGACGAACGCAGTTTCTCCAGTACCGCTAATCGCGAACAGTCCCGACGGGTCTTCGGCATTCAGGGGATCATCCCCCACGTAAGCGTATGGTTGGTCCGTCTCCTGCACCATGGGGTCGATACTAACGAACTGATCGCTCGTTGGGTCGTAGTAGCGGTTCAGGAGATAGATGAGGCCAGTCGAATCCGTGTACGAACCTTGGTAGCCAAAGGGCGTGACCTTCGTCCCCGCCGTGATCGTTTGGACCCCGTACAAGGAATAGAGTGCCACTTCTTGCAATGCTCCCGTTGAGCTGTACACGCCCTGCACGCCAGTTTGATTGGCGACCAGGTATCGGACCGTTGAACTCGAGGGGTTGGTCGTGATCTGCTCTATGGGCGCAGTGCCACCGGAGAGCAAGTCTCCGTAAAGGTAACTGGTATTGGTAGTAGTGCCCGACGCCGTGGTCGCGTCGTTGACGTTGAGCGGTAGTGATCCTCCCGACACCACATCCCAGGTTGAATCTGTCACCGACGAAACGCTCGAGTTCGTCGCCGTCAGCAGTGCCGCCGCCTCCGCGTAGGTACCGGTCGGCGTCTGGGCCGCCGTTGGACTGACCGAAGCCGAGACACTCGTGTCGTAGGCGAAGATACTGCCCTGGTATACGTCGTAGTTGAAGCCACTGGTGGAACCGGCCACGCCGGTGTTGGAGTAATCGAGTTCCGTGAAGTCCACGTAGAGTTCGCCCGAGCCGCTCGGCGCGAGCGTCGGCAGGTTGACGACCGTTGAAGAGGACGTTGTACCCGCGTTACCCGCGACGTCGAGCGCCCAGCTGGTCGACGCGCCGGTGCTGGACTGAAACTCCTGCGAGTCAAGTTCTGTGATTTTAGAGGACACGCTCGAAGAGAACGTAGCGGTAATCGTCGACGAACCGGTCGTCGTCACGGTGCCCAGCCACACTTCGGTATCACCACCGTTCGCCGTCGAACGCGAAATCTCCGTCCAACCGGTTGACCCCCCGCCACTCACCGACGAGACGCTGAAGCCGGTCGCGAAAACGCCCACTGACAACACCAGCGCGTCGCCCACGTGCTGGGGACTGACCGACAAGGTCGTCGTGCCGGTGCCGATGGCCCGCGCACGCGACCCAACGGCCGAGATCGTCCCCGCCGTGGTTGCCGACGTCGTGGACGTGGTGCGCAGGCCGTCGCCGTTGTAGGTGTAACTGGTGCCGGCCGCTGGGGCCGAGCCACAGGCCGTGGCCGTCGTGCTCACGTTGCACAGTTCTCCGTAGGGGTTCCAGGCGTAGGTTGTCGTGGTCGTACCCGAACCGGTGGTCGTGGCGGCACTGGCGCGCTCGCCGTTGGACGTATAGGTGTAATTGGTCTCGACCGACGCCGTAGGCGGCGACGAACAGGCCGCAGATGAAGCGACGTTGGCGCTCCAGCACAGCTCGTCACCGGCGTTGTACCCAAACGAGGTCGTCGCCCCGGACGGTGGCGCGTCGCGCAGGATCTCGCCGTTCTTGGCAACGGTGTACACGTCGTTGCTCGTTGACGTGGCGAGATTCGTCGCACCGGTGATCTGGTTGTTCGCGTTATAGGTCGCCCAACTCGACGCCACCGAGTTGACCGTGGTGGTGCCCGCACGTTCGTCGGCGTCGAATCGCCAACTGTCGTTAATCGAGGTGAGCGACGAGGTGCCGGCCATCAGACTCGTCAGGTTGTCGTTATTGTCGTAGCCGTACGTGGCCGACACGCCCGACGCCGAGGGATAAGTGATGGACGAAGGCTGGTACGGGTTCCAAGGGTTGGTGTAGGCGTACGTCGTGGTGTTACCCAGCCAGTCGACGACGGTGCTGCGGCGTCCCGCCGAGTCGTAAGCGTCCTTCACAATGGTATTGGTGGAGGACCCGGTGCCGGGTGAGCTGAACGTGCCACAGCCCGACGTGACGTCGACCGGGTAGCCCTCGCAGGCCACCTGCCCGGCGTCGTTGTAGACGTAAGAGACCGTCTTGGCGTTGGCGTCGGTGGTGCTGGTCAATTGGCCGTTCGCGTAGCTGTAGGAAGTCGTTGCGCTCGACGGGGAGTAGGACACCATCGATGTGCGGTCCGACGCCCCGTTATAGGTGTAGTTGGCCACTCCGCTGTTGCCCGATCCCGAGCCGCAGCCGTAACTGGTAGTCGTGTCGGACTGGGTGCAGACCCGCCCGTTGGCGTCGTAGGCCGTGTTGACCACCGTGCTATCGGGATTAGTTGTCTTGACTACGTTGCCGTCGATGTCGTACGAGTACGACGTCACCTTGCTTAACGCATTGGTCGAGGACGTGATTGCCGTGGGGTACGACGAATTCGTGAACGCGTTGGTAATGGTATTGCCGCTCGGATCGGTGATCGAGGCCTCGTTGCCCAGCGCGTTGACGACCGTCGACGTATCGCCTGACAGCGTGGCGCACTGGCTGGACGTTGCCTGCTGGGATGCGAGCGACACGTCCCCGGACACGCACACGTCGCCGAAGTCGTTGTAGGCGCGGTACTGCAAAGCCGCCGCGCTGGAGTCGACGACCTCGGTCGCCTCGTTGGGGTAGGCCTGATCTCCGTAATAGTACGAGGTGGTGTTGAGGTTGGCGTCGGTGCTGGTAGCCACGTCAGTGCTGCCGGGTACGTAGGTGAAGGCATGCGAACCACCCTGGTTCGCGCTGGAACACGACAGGCCGGTCGGCGACCAGCTCTCCACCACCTGGTAGCAGGGCCGACTGTCGGCGTCAAAGACAGTGGTCGTTGTCTCAGCCGGAGTCACCGAGACTACGAGGTTGAGCGCCGCGTCGTAGGTGTTGGTCGTCGTGCCTTCGCCCGGCGGTGTCACTGTCGCGGAAATATTTGCCGGCGTGTACGTGATGACCTCGGCGTAGGGGTTCGACGAGGATTGGCTGCCACCCTGGCCGGGAGGCGAAATTGACCAGAGCAGATCGCCCATGACGTTGTAACTGGCCGTGGCCGTCTGCGGATCGGCGCCGGTCGCCGTGTCCAAGTAGTCCTTGGCCTCCGCCTTCACGTCACCATAACCGTCGTAGGTGAACGCCGTCGATCCGATGGCGGGTGTCGTGCTGGGGCCGGCGGTCCCGGCGCCTGAACAAGCGGGGGGCGATCCAGAAATAGTGACCGTGGGCGGCGCTACGTAGCAAAGCTCGGAGCCGCTTGAGTAGTAACCGTACTTAGTCACGTTGCCGAGCGGATCGGTGGCCGTCACGGGCTGTCCGTAACCGTTATAGGTGTAGACCTCTGATCCAGATGGCGCACTGCCCGGGGTGGTGGCGCTGCCGGGATAACTCCACAGCAGTTCGGGCAGGTCGTTGCCGCCCACGTCGTTGTAGTCCGACGTCGCGTAGTCGCCCGAGACATTCTCGGTCTGGACCACGTTTCCGGCCGCGTCCAGGGTCACGGTGGCTTGTGGCGACGTGCCGCTCAACGAATCGGGGTAGTTGATGGTCTCGGTCGAATTCCCCGCGCCGTAACCGAAGGTCCAGCCATACGTCCAAGTCTCGCTGTTGTACGAATTCGAAGCGGAGCCCAGTTTCGTAGAACTCTCAACGCCGCTGACGTAATTCTCGACTTCGACCGGTGACGCCGCGGTGCCACCGGGATACGGCACTTGCGCCGGATACGTGATGGTGGTCTGTTGGGCTGCGTTAAGCGGGAAGCACTGACCCGATTGACAGGCGTCCGCGTAGGAGTACGACGTCGTTGCTCCGGTGCCGTCAATGATGGAACTGACCATGCCCGAATCTGAACCGGAGTTGTTGTAGACCATGGCCGTCGAGTGAACCGCTCCCGAACTGAAGGAGGGCGACGAGCCCACGCCCGAATCGGGGTCGTAGATCTCGATCATGTCACTGCTATTGGGGCTCGCTTGTGAGGTGTCGTAGAGATAGTGCCACGTGCTCGGAGTTGTCTGGTTGGCATACGACTCGATGGCCGTCAGATTGTTGTGCGAATCGTAGGAGAGCGCGTAGGTCACGCCCGAGGGATCGATCACTTCCGTGGTCTGTCCACTCGAGTTCTGCGCCTCGACGATGTCGCGCTGTGCGTCTCCCGAATTGATGATCGTGCATTCGTACGCCGAGGTGGGACACTTTTGCTCGGGGTTCGTGGTGAAACTGGACTGCGATCCCGGAGCCACGTTGTAAAAGATGGAACTTTGGTCCGCGGCGATGCTCGGACTGGGACCCTGGTACGTCAAGGCACCGGTCCAGGCAAACGCCTCCTCAAACTGACCACCGTTCTCATAGAACAGAATCTGCGATGTGGGGATGTCATCAAGTTGACCCTGCACGCTGGCAAGCGCGCACCATTGGTGCGATGAGCTTGTCCAGGTGTACTTGTTGGTGGTCGAGTAGTCGCCCGACGGACACGTGGTAGCTGTTCCACCACTACCCGACTGAGTGAATGTGACTTGCGACCCATTGCCTTGGTTGATGGTCGCCGAAGTTGTCCCTCCCGACGTTAATAGCGTTGCCGACGCGCCAAAGTTTGAGTTCCAACCTACGCCGAAGAGATTAAGAGCCCCCGTGCCGGCGTTGAGTTCGGACTGCGCCAACTGCGCGTCGTAGTTCAATGAAAGTCCCAAGGAGTCCGTCTGACCCGCGCCACCAAAAAGTGCGTTCGACGTCGAGAAGTCGCCAGTTACGGGATCGACGCCGGCACCGCCGTCGAGAGACTCCGAAGGCGGTGCCGAACCCGTGATGTCGGCGGCGGTGCAGGTGTAACACACCGCAGAAGGATTGGATCCCTCGAAAAATTCGCCCTGCGAGTAGAGCGGGTACGACGTCGAGAAGTGAGCCCTCTCGCCACCAACTTGTTGTGACGTCGATCCGACGTGTTGAGCCGAGATCGCCGCGGAGGCCGCACTAGCCGTGCCAAAGGATATGGCGCCCGTAATCGTGCTGCAGATCACCACCGTTGCGAATAGGGGATTCAAACGCCGTCGAAACTTATTGAATGCTGCGGTGCCGTTCGCGCTCTTCGCTCGTGCGCCGCGCCGCGTATTTCGTGATGTGCTCTTCATAGTGACGCCGCCGGGGAATTGAAGGCCGATGAAACGGGTGAGATTGTCCACTGCGAATTACCCTGCGAACTACCGGAGACCGGTTGAGAATCTTGTAAGCCAACGATCACGCAATGTGACGCCGATTGACAACTCAACGCGCCGATTGCCGAGACTCCTGACGGCAAATCGACGCTGGACCAGGTCATGCCGCCATCAGTGCTCGCCCACGCGGGGGCCGTGTCGCCACTAACCGAAAGACCGCCAACGGTGCAGTCGACCTCGTTCGAACACGAAATCGCATTGACTGACCAGGAACCTGCCGGCAGGGTGATGGGGTTCCACGTGGTTCCCCCGTCAGTGGTGCCAATTCCAAAAGCTGCAGTCTGTGCATCAGTCGCGCCGAGTGGATTGGCACCAATGGCGACGCAGTCAGTCGACGAAGAGCACGACACCGAGCGCAATATTCCCGTGCCACCGTCAACAAATTGAGCGGTCCAGGTCTGACCGCCGTCATTGCTCACGAGAATCTGCGCCCCCACGGCCACGCAGAACGTTGCGCTCGGACAGTCAACGGAGCCGAGCGCCCCCACTTCGTTGGGCAGCGTCGGCACTATCCACGTCGCGCCACCGTCTGAAGAGAAGAGCAACTGGCCACCGTAGGGACCGTCATTGCCGGGTGAGACCCCGACGCTCACGCACGACGTGGAACTGGGACAACTCACCCCGAGCAGCGTGGTATTTGGTGTCGGGATTGCGCGCGTCGTCCATGTTGCACCCCCATCACTAGAGGTCACTGTGGCACCATTGCCAACGGCTATGCAAGTGGTGGAACTCGCGCACGTGACGGCGTTGAGTTCCGGCTCTCCGGATGCGACGCTGCTTTGGACCCAACTCGATCCGCCGTCGGTTGAGGTCGCAATGACGTCAACAAGGTTGTTGTCGCCACCGACGGCAACGCAATTGGTGGAAGTCTGACACGACACTGCGTTGAAGTTGCCATCACCAACGGAGGCGCCACCTGGAGTAGAGACAATTGGCGCGTTGACTTCATTGGCGGGCACCGTCCACGCTCCTACGCTCGGCGACACTGGGATATCAGCGTGCGATGATGAGCGCGCATTAGCTTTTCCAACGGTCGCGGCTGCGATCGATCCTCCAATGATCATCAGACTCGCGCCCGTCACTAGAAAAACAAATAATCTTCGACTTCGATAATGAGAGAAGATTCTCTGCGACTTTTCAGTCCGAGTTGATTTCGTTCGAAGACCGGTCATTGCGACTCCCCTCATTGGATGAGCGATTCCTATCACCGGGCGTCAGCGCTAAGTCAACAACGGGGAAACAACTTCTTCCCAATGAAAATCCAGCGTCGACTGATTTAGTTTTTGATCAAAGTGATCGTCACAAATGGATATGTGTTGCGCGATAAGTTGATCAAGACCTGGAGCAAAGCTCAAAAGTTCCACTGCCATTCGCTCAACGCGGTCGTCGATCAGAAAAGGTTCAAGTTGAAGTCGAGGGTTTCAACTCAAGTGCCTCATTCATTTTGCGTAGTTCATTAGCGCCAATTTGCGCCGCGAAACGAGGAGTCATAAACCTCGCCAATTCAAAGTGTCTCCAATCAGCGCTTTCACCCCATACGTTTTTGATCGTCGCCCAGCCCTCCTGAGACTCGAATCGAAACGCTTAGATACTCATACCTACGGGTTGAATCTTTCGATTCGTACGTGAATCTCGAGTCCATCGGGTGCGCAAATTTCGACACCTCCAGAAACGTCATTTCGAAGCTATGTAGCCAATTGTGTAGCCAGGGAATCAGATTTGAAAGGAGTTCAGTGGACGTCGTTGGAATTGAGGATCCTTCTGACCAAGTAATCCGGATGGATACGGACGCCGCTGCATGGTTTGGCCCAATTTCCCATACGCCTAGGCGACAATCATCCCTTGTCACCAGGTTCGCCAACACTCTTTAACAGTCCAATCTATCGTTCATCGTTGATGACGAAGTCAGACGATTCACAGTACGTTGATACAAGCCAATTCGCGTCAATTTCCGACGCGCTCGAAATCGTGCACCCTCGTTCCGCGTATAACGATCTCGCTGTCGAATATTTCTCGAATACGCCAGAAGACGTCGGTATCCCGCAACTCGTCCTTCAATCACTGTTGGCTCGCATGAATGGATTGCACCAGGGGATCCACCGGGAATTGGTACACGACAACCCTTCGGAGTTTGGCCCTTGATGCGCGCATTCTTCGAACTTCAGGTGGCCATGCTCTATGTAAGCCGTAAGCCCCAACTCATCACAGCATTCACGGTTGGGCGATCAGGCAGAATGCGCGGCGATAGTCCTCTCCCGAGCATGCAAAAAATGCTTCACCACGTTCGCGACGCAATACCGACCGGCGCTAAAGCGTACCGTGAGCTTTGCGATATGGCTCACACTGGAGCACTTGCGACTTGGAGCGCGTTCAACGTCGCACGAGACAACGATGACATATTAAATTTGAACTGGAGTTCGCAGCCACGATTTCGTGACGGACAAGCACTTATTGCGGCCGCGCAACTCAAGCAACTATCAGAATCAACAATTCCATTGTTCCGCGAACTAGTACAAAAATTTCTTGGATGTACCTCCTCACACGAACAACACGCAACTACCAAAAGCGACGTCCGAGTACTGATAACAATTTTAGATTCGACCGTTAGAACGTCGCGAAGTTAGCGCCCGCGGAGCGCCCAAAGCCAATCGTGAACAGAATACTTTGGTGATACATAGCCCATGATCAGGAATTACTCATCGAAGAAAGGGACCGATGTCCAGCCTTCCAAGCTGGCCATGCGGGTTCGATCCCCGTCACCCGCTCTCCGTGGAAAAGGCGAGAAGTGGCCTCCGACAGATGACTCAAAGGTGGCCGAATTGGACCAACTCCTCGCAAAGTCCCTCGACGGCTCTCTTTTGATCACTCGGCGCGCAACACGAGCGCGGTCGACGTGCGCGACGCGATCCGCCCAGGAATGGCCGCCACCAGGTTCGCCAACACGAGCGCCCCTAACGCGATAAAGAGAAGTTGAAGTATCGGTACCGACGGATCAGGGACGGCGTAGATCTCGCGAGCGAAGAGGATCCACAGCCACCGGCCCAGCACTATCCCCACCGGTACGCCCACGACAACGCCTACCATGGCCGTGGCGGAAGCCTGCCAGGCCACCGCCGTGGCGAGTTGGCGCTGGGTGAATCCAAGTGCCCGGAGCAACGCTAAATCTCTACGGCGACGTCGAACCGAACTCGCGAGGGCGAGACCAAGGGCGACCACCGCACCCACACCGAGGCCCGCGGCCAGTATGGCCGGCGTAGCCCCGGTGGATTGGTAGGCAATCATTTCGGCCGGACGCTGCACGCCGACCACGGAGACGCCAGCCTGACCAGACCTCGGATCGGCGATCAGCACCTTATTGGCCGCGCGGGCGATCTTTTCAAGCGACGCCCGACCGGCCGCCGGCGATACACCAGATCGAAAACGGACGACATCGATGGCCGGTCCATTCAAGTTGGGATCGGGACTGGAGATGGCTTTCTGGAATGCCGCCGCGCCGAAGTTTGACGCGAAGAGAACTCCGCTGCCCATAGAGACGTGGTAGGTCCCACTGGTTCCGATCGCCGGAAACGTAGCGGTTCCCACGATCTTCAACGGGGTCGGCGGGACGTAGATTGGTGCGTTCTTTTTGCTCCCGTAGCTGAGGTAGACCGTATCGCCCACCTTTTTGTGCAGCGCCGCGAGGGTCTCGGCACCCACGACGATCTGGTTGGCAGCGTCGAGCGCGTGGCCCGAAAGTATCGGCGGGCTGAGCGCTGCGTGCGTAGTGCCATCTATTTCTGGCTCAGCCTGGCCGTCTATCTGCACGTTCCCGAATCTGAACCCGGTCCACGCGGCGACGTCGGGGTCGTGGTTAAGAAGTCGGTCCACGATTGGCGGGACGCTGCCTCCAGCTCCAGTGGACAACGCGTCGTTCCAGTTCCAGCCGTAGAGGGCGGGATGAGAGTTGAGGGTGCCGAGACTACTGCCGAACGTTGCGGTTGTCACCACCACCACCGCCGCCACCACGGCCCCGATCATCACCGAACGCACAGGCACCGAAGTGCGTCCGTGGCCGCGCTGGAGAGAAAAGCGAAGTCCGACGAGTGCGGCCGTGGAAAGACCGGCTCTCGTGGCGGCGCTGACAATCTTGGACCGGTGTTCGACCGGCTCTTGGCGTCGCGCGAAGCGCCGAGATGCTTGTCGCGTGGCCAACGCCACGGTCAATACACCGAGTCCACCAATGATCAGGGCGACCCCCAAGCCAAGTACCGTCCAGTCGAAGGAGAAGCCGCTGGATGGTTCGACCTGACGAACCGGACCGAGCGGCGCCAACGGCGAGAGCAGCACTGCGACGCCGACCGCCGCCAGTGCACCGAGTATCACTGAGCCAAGGAGCCCGAGCGTCGCGTCCCAAGTCACGGCGGTGTCGCTGGCCCCCAGGGCCCGCAACACGTTGAGGTCCTCCCCGTCGGCCCAGAGTCGGCGACTGATGGTGAGGCCGGCAATCATCAGGGCGGCGAGGGCGGCGATCATCCCGAAGATACCGAGGGCGAAGGCCTCGGGCTTGCTGGCGCGCTGCACCTGACCCGTCACGACCGAAGTGAAGTGGAACGCGTAGACCGTTCCCTTTGGGACCATGTGGACAATCGCTCGCACGACGCGTGCCACATCCTCGTTTCCATGTTTGAGGCGCAGCCCGTAGACCGGCAAGGTTGCCGAGGACGCCAGACGTCGCGTGAGTGCCGGCGTCAGCAGCACTTCGGTCGGGTAGCGATCAACGTCGTCATGCGAGACTTGACTCGAGAACACGATCAGGCCCACGAGCTTCACTGAGAACGTGCTCACCGCATTCGCGGCCGAAGGATTGAAACTGTTGATCTGAGTCTGTTTCAACGAGTACGCACCGAAAGTGACCCTCTCGCCCACGTGCCAACTCAGGATTTGCGCCGCCGCCGCCGTGGCGTCCATTTCGTCAGCCCGCCGCGGGTCGGCCAAGCGACCCTGCGCGACACTCACTCGATCTTGATGGAAGTACATGCCGCCCGTGCTGCCGTCGATGTTGACTTCATTGCCGTAAATAGCCGGCGCGGCCGCAATGGGCTTGCCGTTTGGCTTCAGCGGCACGACTATCATCGCCGGCGCGCTCGCAACGTGTTGCACGTCGGGCAGTCGGGCGAGTTTCTTGTCCAGGTCGGCGGACGCGGGACCCAGGAGCGACTCCTGAAGGTTCCAGATCTGGGCCTGCAGGTTTGAGGCGTCGGTGGTCGCCAGATATTTGGGAAAGGCAGACTGCGTGCGTCGCGCGCCCGCGATCGCGCCCATCGCCACGCCGCCGACCAGTCCGACCAGCAACACCACGGTGAGGTACCCGCCCCAGCGACGATGTAGCGTCGCGCGGAAGCGGTAGATGGCGAGTGATAACGGGCCCGAGGTCATGGTGAAGAGTCCTGCGTACGCGTCGAATGTCCGCGAACTGGTGCCGGCGACGCCACTGACGCCAGAGAGAGTTGTTCGCAGATTGCCAGCGCAAAGTGACGGTCGTTGACACACGGTATAGGTAAGGCCAACGCGGGCGAGTTGTACGGACTACTCATCCGATTGCCCTAATGCGGCGCACTCTTGCGACATCAATCACACGCGTCATGGGAATTGAGATCCTCCGTTCTCATTCGGCGCGAAGCACCAACGCAGTCGACGTTCGAGCGGCGCTTCGTCCCGGCAGCACCGCGACCAGGTTGGTGAAGATCAGCGCGCCCAGGCCAACCAGCGCCACCGACAGAACTGGCACCGTGGCGTCGGGCACGGCGTTGATGTTTCGCGCGAACAACGTCCACAGTTCACGTCCGACCACGATGCCTAGCGGAACCCCAACGACGATGCCGACGACGGCGTCGACCGTGGCCTGCCAGGCGACGGCGGCTGACAACTGACGTTGACTGAATCCAAACGCCTTCAACAGAGCCAGGTCCCTTCGGCGTCGACGAACCGACGAAGTGAGGGTGAGACCAAGCGCGACGACCGCCCCCACGGCCAGGCCCAACGCGAGAATGATCGGCGTCGAACCAATGCTTCGATAGTTAATAATCTGCACGGGGCGCACGACCGACAAGACACTGACCAGGTTGCCCGTGGACTTCGGATCGGCGAGAAGCACCTTGTTCGCCGCGTTGCTTATTCGTTGCATATCGGCCCTTCCGGCGGACGCGCTCACGTTCGAACGGAGCCGAATAAAGACCATTTCGGGACCATTCAAGTTAGGATCCGCACTGTTCAAGGTATTAAGCATGGCCGGCGGCAGGATGCCAAAGGGCACGATGGCACCGGTGCCCATGGAAGTGTGCTGAGCCACAAAGGTGGAGTAGCCGACCGCGGGAAGCGTGGCCGTGCCGACAACGATCAATTTGGTCGGGGGAACGAAGACGGGCGCATCGTCGGCGCTGGCGAAACTGAAGGTGACCACGTCGCCGACGCGCTTGTGCAGCTCGGCCATGGTGGCCGCCCCCAGCACGATCTGGTTGTTAGCGTCGATTTCGTGTCCCGAAAGAACGGGCGGAAATACTTTGGCGTGTTTCGACGTCAACAGAATCGGCAGTGTCAGTCCGTTTATCTCGGCGTTGTTGTAGTCATAGCCGGTCCACGCGGCGACGTCGGGGTCCTTTCGCAGTAGCGACAGGGCCGTGGGCGGGACGTTACTGCTCGGGTTAAAAGCGTAGTTCCAGTTCCAACCGTAGAGAGCCGGATGCGACACCAGGGTGCTGAGTCCACTCGCGAAAGTGAGAGTGGCGACCACCATGGCGACCGCCAGCACCGTGCCGACCAGCACTGATCGCACTGGCACCGCTGTGCGACCCCGTCCCGGTTCTAGGGCGAAATGAACGCCGACCACTCCGGCGACCGACATGCCCGCCGCCTGAAGAAGACGAACAGTTCCGGAGCGACGGGGCTCAGCTCGACGCCTCCGGGCGCTGCGATGAGCAGCGCCCCGGACGGACTGTGCGACGGCGATGGCGCCCAGGGCAAACACGAGGATGGCGAAGCCCGCCAGGAGCACGGTCGCGTCGAACGAGATTCCCGTCTCGGGGTAGACGGGGCGCACCGGTCCCAGGGGCGACAGCGGCGAAAGACTCACCGCGACGAGTACCGCGAGCAGCGATCCCAGCACAATCGCGCCCACGACGCCGATCAATCCCTCCGCGAGGTTGGAGGCGGGACTGGCCCCGAGAGAGCGCAGTATCCGTCGGTCTTCTTCGCCGCGTTGGAGAAATCGAGCGATGGCCTGGGCGGCCAAGACCAGGCACGCCAACGCCGCAATCACCCCGAACGCGCCCAGTGCCACCGACTCCGGCTTAACGGCCAACTCAGTGGTGGAGACCACCTGGGAGGTGACGTGAAACTCGTCCTGATAGCCACTCGGTACGAGTTTCACCAACTCTTGCTCCACCCTCACAATGTTGTGAACACCTCGATCAAGTTGGATCCCGTAAAGCGATGGGGCGTGACTGGGCACTAACTTGGTTATTGCCTTGACCATTGCCGGCGTGATGAAAACGAATCCGTACACTTGATCGACACCGTCTTGGACCACCTGCGAGTTAAGAACGGCGATTCCCACCACCGTGGTGTGAAAGAGCCGAAAGGGCTTCACCTTGGGAGTGCCGAAGCCCGCCAAGCCCTGCTGAGAGGGAAGGTAGAGACCCAGCGACAGTTTCTCGCCCACGCGCACTCCGTAAATCCGAGCGGCGGCGGCGGTCATGACAATCTGATTGGCCCGCTGAGGATTCGCACCCCGGCCCTTCGTTATCGCGAGTTTGTCTTGATTGGATAACATCTCGTCCGCGCTGCCGACCGCGATCACGAAGCCCAAGGTTTTGATACGTGGAGCGCCATTGGCGCTCAATGGCACGAGCGAGGGGGAAAAAAGACTGCCCACGTGCTTCACGCCCGACAGAGCGGCGATCTTGGATTTCAAATTGGGACCGGCCTGGCCGCCATAGGCATTGCTATAGACGGCCATCGTTAGGGCCGACGGGTTAGTGCTCGCCATAAACGTGGGGTAGGAAGACTGCGTACGCCTCGCGTCCGCGATCGACGCCATGCTTACGCCGCCGATCAGACCGATCAACAGGGCCACGGTGAGATAGCTGGTCCAACTACGACGAAGGGTGGCCCGATACCGGTACCAGGCGACGCGCATGACGTTTCGATTCACGACAGCGCTCCCCTTTTCGTGCGGCCCATGATCACTACTGATGTCAGTCTGACGATACGGCTGGGTTCGGCCAAGGCGGCCACCCCACTACTTTCGTACGTGTTACCACCACTCCACTTGCTCGACCAGACGTCGTAGAAGAACCCAGCAATCTAAGGAGTTGTCGGTACCAACCGATCACGCTCGGTGCAGCGGTCACTCGGCTCGCAGCACTAAGGCCGTCGATGTGCGAGCCGCGTTACGACCGGGGATCGCCGCCACGAGATTGGCGAACACGACGGCTCCTACGCCGACCAGGACCACCGTCAGGACCGGCACGGTGGGGCTGGGCACCACGTTGATGCCACGGGCGAACAGTATCCAGAGCTGGCGCCCAATGACGATGCCCAGCGGAATCCCCGCGGCACAGCCAATGACTGCCGCCACTGTCGCCTGCCAACCAATTGACGTGGACAACTGTCGTTGGGTGAAGCCCAGCGCCTTCAGCAACGCCAGTTCGCGGCGGCGCCGCCGCACCGACGCCGCCAAGGTCAGTCCGAGAGCGACCACCGCTCCGACCGCGAGGCCGGCGGCCAGCACCGTAGGTGTCGTGCCCATCGATCGAAAGTTGACGATCTCGGAGGGACGCAACACGGCCACAATGCCCCCAGCCAAACCTGCGGCGGCGGGAATCGCGTTCACTTTTTTATCGATCTCTTTTAGCGAACGGTAGGCCGCTCCCGGACTGACGCCGACGCGAATGCGAACGAGGATGGCGTTCGGACCTGGAATGGTGGCGTCTTGAAGATTGAGAAGTGACGTGGGGAATTTACTGGTGGCCACCAACGCACCTTGGCCGAGCCCGGCATTTTGCGACAGCGCGGGCATGGTCAAGGTGCCCACGATGTGCAGAGTTGAAGGCTTACTAACTCCGTTACTGAACACCACGGTCTGACCCACTCGCTTGTGAAGTTGAGTCAGGGTCGTTTCTCCCAGCACCACTTCATTGGAAGCGTCAAGCCCGTGGCCCGAGAGCACGGGCGGCACTACTCGGGCCCCCGGTCGCGCGGTCGCGACGGCCACCGCCTGGCCGTCCAGCGTCGCCTTGGTGAAATTGACGCCAGACCATTGCTGGATGTAGTGATCCTCATTGAGCAGCACGGCAATCTGATGGGCCGGAAGATCTTCGGCGCCGCCGAAGCTCGCCAACATGGCGTAATTCCAGTTCCATCCATATAAAGAAGGGTGCGAGACCAGAGCGTCGAGACTGGCCCCGAACGTGATCGTCGCAACGAGCACGGCGATAGCCAACACCGCACCTAACGCGGCCGATCGGACGGGGGTGGCGTTGCGGCCCTTCCCGGGCTCCAATGCGAAACGAATACCGGTCACCGCCGATATAGGCAGTCCCGAGTTTGCGGCCCAGCGAATCCAGTGAGGTTCACGTTTCCACGTCGGCGCGAAACGCCCGGACGTGACCCGGCGAACCTCGCGACTGGCCAGATAAAGGGCCAGTGAAGCCAAAATTGCCAATAGGGCCACCGGACCCCACCCAAGGACCGTCCCATCAAAGGACGCTCCCAGGTCGGGGTAGATCGGTCGAACGGGTCCAAGCGGACTAAGCGGCGACAGTCCCAGGGCGACGATCACCGCCAAAAGGGAGCCGGCCGTCAGCGCGGCGAGGGCGCCAAGTAATTCATCGCCGACCAACATGGTTCGGTGGGCGCCGAGGGCGCGCATGGTCTCAAGTTCATCGGCGCCAACCCGAATTAGTCGTCCGATCATCAGCCCGGCAATCAGCAGCGTCGCCAAAACGGCGAGTCCACCGAAGATGCCCAGCGCCACGGCTTCGGGCGAGATCGACTGTTGGGCGATGGGCAGGTAACTCGCGGTGGTTTCCGCCGGAAAGTGCTGGGCAATCGGATCGATTTTGAACACTTCGGACAAAACCCTCGTGGCGCTCGCGTCGCCGCCTTTTAATTGCAAGAACGTCTCGGTACCGGTGGAGCACTCCGGCGCCAGCTCACGAGTCAGGGCCTGTGAGAGAATTACCACACTCGATCCCAGTTTGGCGATATCGCTTTGGATGACGGCTCGCGGAGCAATGAACTCGCCCACCATCTTGACCCTGACGATGCGAAAGGGCTTGGCGGGTGAATTGGAGGAGTTGTTTTGCGCGTCGGTGTAAAACGGGATTTCGATAACCGAGCCGATGTGCAGGCCCATTTCTTGAGCGGCTTGCCCGTTCATCACCGCTTCGTCTGAATTTTTCGGGTTGGCCAGGCGTCCCGCGATGAGAGTGACGCGGTCCATCGACGTGAACTCGCCGTCGGTACTGCCCACAATGGTCGGCGGCTCTTCTCCGGCGGTGAAGTGAAAGTGCACGCCCTTGATGGCGCCGAGATTGATGTTGCCGTCGAAGACAATGGAAGTGGTTGCGCGTTCGACCAGTGGAAGGTGCGCAATCGCGCTGGCAATCCGAGCGTCGTAGCCGGTGTTGAGACCCAAACCGGGATCGTCGTACCTACTAAAGAGTCCGAGCGTCGCGGGGTTGGTGCTGGCCAGGTAGGTGGGGAAGGAGGAATCCGTCCGGCGTGCCCCGGCCAGACTGGCTAAAGCCAGACCCCCGACCAAACCAATGAGCAACACCACGCTGAGATAGCTCGTCCAACGCCGAGAAAAACTGGCTCGGAAACGGTACGCGGCGACCCGCAGTGTCTCTCCGATCACCTCAACATTCCTCCGTGTCGTGGCCAACTTTTATTTCAATGAAAAGTATGAATGACGACGAAAGAAAAACGAAGGCGGTCAGCCCACTTACTTTGCTCGTAGTAGCACCACTCCAGCGACCGATTGCGTCGAGACTAGGTCGAACGTTTTAGGTCGGCGAGCACCGCCTTGGCGGCCCCGACGCCGCACATGCCGTGCACGCCCCCGCCCGGCGGCGTGGAGGCCGAACAGAGGTACAGGCCCTTGGCTCCCGTGCGGTATCCATTCCATCGCATCGTGGGTCGAAAGACGGTCTGGCGCAGCGTGCCAGCGCCGCCATTTATGTCGCCGCCTACGTAATTGGGATTGTGACGCTCGCCGTCCATGGCCGTGCTGGTCGCACGCGCGAGCACAAGATCCCTGAACCCCGGGGCGAATCGTTCAATTTGCTCTTCAATGCGCGTCGTCATATCGATCGTCGAGCCATTGGGCACGTGACAGTACGCCCACAACGTGGATTGTCCCGCCGGCGCGCGCGAAGGATCCACGACACTGGGCTGGACCACGATGCAGAAGGGCCGCTCGGGATGACGCCCGGCCAGCACGTCAGCTTCCGCACTGGCCACCTCTTCGAAGTTGCCCCCGACGTGCACGGTGGCCGCGCGGCGACACTCTTCGGCCGACCACGGAACCGGTCCCGAGAGGGCCCAGTCCACTTTGCAGACCCCCGGTGCGTGTTGGAAGCGGGCTACGGCCCGGCGGTAGCGACTGGAAAGGCGATCGCCGGCAACGCCCACCATCGTCTCGGTGGAGGTGTCAAAGAGCGTGGCCCGGGCTTCGGGCAGGTCACTCAATTGCTTGATCCAGCGATCAGTGTGGATGACGCCGCCCGCGTCGGCGAATTCCGCGGCCAGGGCTTCGACGAGACGGGCGCTGCCGCCCGCGGTGACCGGCCAACCCCCCGCGTGCGCCGTTGCCGTCAAAAAGATGCCGAAGGCCGCGGTGACCGGCGCGTCAAGAGCCAGCATGGCGTGCGCGGAGACCCCGCCGAGCAGCGCTTTGGTTTCGTCGCTCTTGAAGCGGCGCACGAGGTGCGTGGCCGAGGGCATTCCGGCCAGCGCGAAGCGTCCCATGGTGAGCGGACCCTTGGGAAACGATCGAAGCGGCGCCAGCACGTTGGCGACCAGGGTGGGCGCGGCCCTCACCATTGGCCCCATGAGCGAGTTGTAGGCGCGGGCGTCGACGCCCAACGCGCTGGCCGTTTGTTCAACGGAGCGAACGACGCTCGCCGCTCGGCCGCCGTCGAGCGGGTGCGCGAAGGCAATTTCGGGCACGCACATGCGCACGCCGCGCCGCTCTAGGTCAACGTCGGCAAAAAACGGTGACAGCGAGACCATGGACTGCACCGTCGAGCAGACGTCGTGATGAAAGCCCGGCAGCGTCAACTCCTCGGTCCGGCACCCGCCGCCGGCGCTGGACATGCCTTCAATGACCTCGACGCGCAGTCCGGCGCGCGAGAGTACCAGGGCGGCGGCCAGCCCGTTGGGACCAGATCCAACCACCACAGCGTCGAGCGAACTGCTCAAAGTCCCAAGACCATTGTTTCGCTGGCGATGAGCACTTGGGGCACCGATCCGAAGCGCGTGGCAATCTCGTCGAGCTCGTCATCGGTGCGGTCGGGTTTGTGGTGAAAGAGCACGACCCGCGCGACGTTCGCTCGGCGCGCCAGCTCGACGGCGTACTCGGCCGCGGCGTGGCCGTAGAACGCCTGCTCGGCGACTTCCTCTTTCACCAGTGAGGCGTCGTGGACCAACACGTCGGCGCCCTCGCACAACTCCAGCGCTGCCGGGTGGAACTCTCCCCAGCCGTCGGGTCCCGGTCCCAAGTCCGTGGGACAGTGGTCGGACATGTAGGTCAGCACCGAGTGGCCGTCGCTCACGCGATAACCATAGGTCCGTCCGCCCTTATGGGGGATCTCGATCGCGCTGACGGCGAAGCCCTCGAACTCGTAGGTGCCCGGCGCGAGGTTGGTGAAGGTCCACGCCCCACGAAGTTCATCGGGGCTCACCGGAAAGTGCGGTGGTGACATGCCGCGCGAGAGGACCTCCAACGCACTGGAGCCGTCGCCCTGCTCGGGCAGGAACAGGGACACTCGAGAATCCTCGCGATCACCGGCTCGAAAGAAGGGAAGGCCGTGGGTGTGGTCCCAGTGCAAGTGGCCCAACAGGACGGTGCCGTTAAACGCGCCGGCGTCCATCAGCGCGCTGGCGTGACGAATGCCCGTACCAGCGTCGAGGATCAGCGTCGGCGACGACGCGTCGTCGTGGGCAATCGCCACGCACGACGTGAAGCCGCCGTAGCGCACGAAGTCGCTTCCGGGCGCGGGCGTCGAGCCGCGTACGCCCAGGAGATGGACCCGCACGCGTTAGCCCGCGCTCGTATCTTCCCGGCGGTGTCCAGTGGAAAGCTGCTCGAGCGACGTACGGTCCAACGACTCGGCCGGCACGGAAGCCACGCGACTCTTGGTGACCGCCATGATCGATGACGTACGAGTACCGCCCTCTAAGTGAGCCCGCTCGCCCAGCAGCGCCCCGGGACCGTACTCGGCCACCCGTTCGCCGTCGACGTCGATGCGCAGCACGCCATCGAGAATGAGATACACGTCCGAACCCTTTTCACCTTGACGCACCAGGCTGGTGCCCTTGTCAATCTTCATTATCTTAGGTTTAGCGGCTCCGGTCATGAGTTGGCGCGACAGTGATCGCTCGAGGGCCGATTCGACGACCGTGACGAAGGCCTCGGACTCCTGATCGCCCCAGGGGGTGTGCTTGCCGAAGGACTTTCGGTACCAGTCGTTGAAGTCAATGAGCCCGGACTTGTTGACCAGGTGACCCTCGTGGTCGTAGACCCAGTGGCGCGGGAAACGGCTGGCCCCGGTCATCTCGTACTGGGTGGTGCCGTCGGTGTGCAGGGTCAGGCTCAGCGTGGTCCACGCCAGCGGCGCCTGCCACTGGATGAACGGGGCTCGGCGCACCGAACGCGGCGCCGGCATTCCGGTGCGACCCCCGGCCGTCTGGGTGAATCTGACCCAGCCGTCGCCGTACGCGACCTCGCGCTGGATGTCGGGCAGCGACACGGCCTGGAAGACGTGACTGACCGGGCCGAGGCGAACGGTGGTGCTGCCGATTTGACCGCCGCCGGAGTAACCGGCGCCCGCGATCTCGCCCGAACTGCGCACGTCGATCCACGCCGCGAGGCGGTTGGCGAAACGGAACCGGTCGGCCGCACGCAACTCCTCGAGGCTGCCCAGTTCGTCGGGCGGCGGCGGATCGTAGTGGGCCATACCCACTTCGAACGGCAGGCGGGTGGTGCCTTGGATTGCTTCAGAAGGAATCCACGACAGGGACGTAACTGAACTTTGAATTTTCATGGGCCCATCTTCGGCCAACTTTTCTGATTGCAAAAGGATGCTGGCCCTATTTCGAAGGGTGGTCCTGGCACCCCCTCGCCTGCGGTAGGTCGCCCCCTTTTATTGGCCATCACGACGTGGCAAATTAGTCACGTGAGTGATGGTAACGAGGTGCAGACGGGAGTCATAACGGTCTTCTTGGCCGACGACAATCTCATCGTGCGCGAGGGCGTGCGTGCGCTCATCGACCGCCACAAGGACCTCAGCGTGGTAGGCGTCGCCGCCGACTTTGAGGGCACCGTCAACGGGGCCACCGAGGCCGCACCCCAAGTGCTGGTCACCGATATTCGCATGCCACCCCAATTCCACCGCGAAGGCATCGATGCCGCCAAGGAGATCCGCAAGCGCCATCCCGGTACCGGCGTGGTGATCTTGTCGCAGTACGACGACCCGGAGTACGCGGTGGCGCTGCTCGCCGAAGGCTCGGCCGGCTACGGCTATCTCTTAAAGGACCACATTGCCGAGGGCAACCAGCTCATCGAGGCCATCCGCACCGTGGCGACCGGCGGCACCGCCCTCGATCCCTCCATCGTCGAGGCGCTGGTGCGCCCCGTCACTTCGAGTGGAGAACTCAACGAGTCCGAGGAGGCCCTGCTGGCCCTGGTCGCCGAGGGCAAACCCATCAAGGCCATCGCCGTCGCGCGTGGTCTGCCGGCCGAAGCCGTCGACGCCGAGGTCGAAGCCGTATTCTTGAAGCTGGCCCAGGGCGTGAGCGCCGGCAACCAGGGGGCGTTGCAACGATTGCGGCTCCTGCACTTGGCCATCGTCGACCGCGAAGAACAGGGCGAGACGCTGTCGCGGCTGTTGCCCGGCGGCATCGCGGAAAAATTACGCCTGGAGGGCCGTCGCATCGGCGAGACTGAGCGCGTGGAGGTGACCGTGGTCATGAGCGACATCCGTGCGTACTCCGCCATTGCCGAGCACGCCGATCCCAGCCAGTTGGCCGGCCAACTCAACACCCATCGCGCGGCAATGAATCAGGCCATCCTCGGCGAAGGCGGCACGGTGATGCAGTTCGTCGGTGACGCCGTCATGGCCGTCTTCGGCGCGCCGGTCTCCCAGGCCGACCACGCCGACCGAGCGGTGGCCGCTGCCGCCGGCATGCACGCGCGCCAGGCCGACATCAACGAACGTTGGATCGCCGAGGGACTACCCGAATTCGGACTGGGCATCGGACTGTCGACCGGCGTGGCCGCCGCCGCCCTGCTCGGCTCCGAGGAGCGCCTCGAATACACGTTGGTCGGCGACACCGTCAACCTCTCCCAACGCCTCCAGCAGATGGGCTCGGCCGGCGAGACCGTGATCAGCGAAGCCACGTTGCTGGCACTGACCACTGAAGTTGACACCGTGCGCCTCGAAGCGCAACTGGTAAAGGGGCGCGACACGCCGGTGGTCGCCTTCAAGATTCTGGCCCTGGTCCATACATCTATCTATCCAGCCGCACAACAATCCATCATGGCGCCCACGGGCGCACCAAAAAAAGGAGAAGCATCATGACCAGCGTCAACACAGACACCTCGGCCCAGGCCAGCGCCGAGAGCACCCCGGCGCTCGAAGTGCACGGCGTGCGCAAGACGTTTGAGGCCGAGATCGCTCCGGTACGCGCGTTGCGCGGCGTCGACCTCACGGTGGCGCGCGGCACGTTCTTGGCATTAATGGGACCATCGGGGTGCGGCAAGTCCACGTTGCTCAACCTGATCGCCGGATTGGAGAACGCCGATGAGGGCACCATCATGGTGGCCGGCGAACCCCTGACGGAGGGCTCCGAGGACGACCACGCCCTCATTCGACGGCGCCACATCGGCATTGTCTTTCAGTTCTTCAACCTCTTAGAGGGCATGACCGTATTAGAGAACGTGGCCCTACCCGCCATTATCGCGGGACGCAATCGCAAATCGGCCGAAACCCGTTCGCGCGACTTGCTGGACCTGCTCGGCATCGGCGACAAGGCGTCGGTCATGCCCGGCGTTCTCTCGGGCGGCCAACGTCAACGTCTCGCCATCGCGCGGGCTTTGGCCAATGAGCCCACGCTCCTGCTGGCCGATGAGCCCACGGGCGCGTTGGACAGCGCTGGCGGACAAGAAGTGATCGAGCTGTTGAACCGCCTGCACGCCGCCGGCCAGACCATCATCCTCGTCACCCACGACGCGAACGTGGCGGCCGCGGCCGACACGGTACTCATGATGCACGACGGCAGAATCCTCGACCACGTCAACCCGGGCGCCGGATCGAACGGTCCGGCCACCACGATCGGGACCCTCTAACCGTGCAGGATCAGGCGAGCGCAATGACCATTACTGACCACTCACTGGTTGAGGCCCCGGCGGGACCCAATCACGCACTGTGGTCGTACGTGGTCGCGGTCGCCAGCGTTGCCTTGGTGATTGTCTCGCTGGTGGCCAAGCCCCACGTCGGGCACCGCGCCCTGTGGATTGTCTGCGCCATCGTGATTCTCTGTTGGGTGGCGGCCGGTTTCACGACCTTGACGAGATCGCCGCGCGTCAGTTGGCTCGTCATGGCCGGCGCCCTGTGCGCATCAGTGGCGGCCGCGTCGGCGCGGATAGCCGACGCCGACGCCGGACACGGCACGGCGCACGTGGTCGCCACCCTGGCGGCGCCACTCGCTATGGCCGTCTCGGTCCACGTACTCCTTTCGCTGCCCGACGGAATCCTGGGCGCGCGGTCGCGCCAGGTTACGGCCGCCCTCTGGTACGTCGTGGCCCTAGTGCTCGGCGGTTACCTGGCGTCCACCACGCACGTCTTCGTCCCCTGGCCCGTCGCCGTGGGATGGATCGTCGCGATCGCGAGCACCCTGCCGGGTCTCTACGCGCGCTACGTCGGCACCGGCGCGGCCGGACGTCAGAGCATTCAGTGCCTGGCCGTGGGCGTAGTGCTTGCCGCCATCATCGCCATTATCACCCTGACGCTGCACCTGCTCGTCGCGTGGCCCGCCTCGGCCGCCGTGACGCTGCTCGCCAGTACGGCACTGCTGCCCCTCGGCCTGGTGGCCGGTACCTCGCCCTTCGCCTCGCGGGCCGACCGTTTACTGGTGCACATACTTACCGTGCTCGGTCTGGTGATCGTCGTGTCGCTCACGTACCTGGTGGCCCTGCGCGCCCTGGGCAAGACCCCCAAGAACTCCACCGACCGCGAGATCCTCTGGTGGGCCATGGTCGCTGGCGCCGCTGCCTCAGTCATCTACCTAAGCGTGCGTGGCCGGTTCGCGCGCTTGGCGACGGGCCTCACCTACGGCGCGCGCGAGGCCCCGGACGAGGTGGTGCGCACCTTCGGCAGCCGCCTCACCCGCGCCATCCCCATGGACGAACTGCTCTTGCAACTGGTCGAGTCACTGCGCAAGACGCTGGTGCTCACCTCGGCCGAGATCTACACCGGCACGGGCGAGGTCCTGGAACTTACTGTCTCAGTGCCCGACATGGGCCAGCGGTCGCTGGTGGTCTCGGGCGACGAGCGCGCCGTCATTGCCCGCGCCGGCGTCTCGGGCAACGCGTGGGCCTCGGTGTGGATCCCTTCGATCAGCGTGGGTCGCGCGGCCGGACCGCTGCGCGTAGCCCCGATCAGCCACGGCGGCGAGTTGCTGGGCGTCATCGTGGTCACCCGCAAAGAGGGAGCGATTGCCTTTCGCGAAGAGGACGACCGCGTGCTCACCGAGCTCACCCGACAGGTCGGCTTGGCCATGCACAACGCGCAACTGGACACTGCGCTGCAGGGTTCGCTCGATGAACTGCGCCGCCAGGCCGATGAATTGCGGGCCTCACGCGCGCGCGTCGTCGCCAGTGGCGACGCGGAACGGCGCAAGGTGGAGCGCAACCTGCACGACGGCGCCCAACAGCACTTGGTGGCTCTGGCGATCAATCTCCGCCTGGCCAAGGACGTGGTCGAAGAAGACCCCAAGGCCGCGGTCGAGATGCTCGAGGACTTGGGCATCGCGGTCCAAGACACCATCAAGGAACTGCGCGAACTGGCCCACGGCATCTACCCGCCGCTGCTAGTCGACAGCGGGCTCACCGAAGCGTTGCGCGCGGTGGCCAACCGCAGCCCGCTCGACGTTGAACTGACTACCGAAGGCATTGGCCGCTACGGGCGCGACATCGAGGCGGCCTTCTACTTCTGCTGTCTCGAGGCGTTACAGAACGCCGGCAAGCACGCCACCGAGGCGCGCGTCAGCGTGCGCATTTGGGAGGAGTCCGGAGGACTGCTCTTCGAAGTGAGCGACAATGGTCCGGGCTTCGACGTGAACAAGGCCAAGCAGGGACACGGCTACGTCAACATGATGGACCGCCTGGGCGCCATTGGCGGCGCAGTGCGCTGGGAATCGGTGATCGGTGAGGGCACTACCATTCGAGGTTCGGTGCCGCTCGACTAAACGGTCTTAACTGGCGAAGCCAATCGCGCCGCGCTCATCCCACAGCCGTCGAATGGTCTTGGCCGAGAGTTGCTCCTTGTGCACGTAGGCCCTGGCGCCGCTGGTGGCCGCTTCGGCCGGCAGGTCGCTCACGCCGTAGGTCGAGCAGAGGATCACCACCGTGTCGGGCAGATCGGTCACGATGTGACGGGTCGCCTCGATGCCGCCCATCTCGGGCATGTTGATGTCCATCAACACCAGGTCGGGCTTGAGCGTATTGACCAGCGTCACCGCCTCGAGCCCGTTTTCGGCCTCGCCCACCAGCTCAAAACCCTCGGTGCGGCGCAAAACGGCCCGGGCCGCCAGGCGAAAGGGCGCTTGGTCGTCTACGACGACTACGGAAACGGCGGTATCGGCCATGACTTCATTCTTGCATGGCCGCTCCCCAATAGATGGTGAGGTGCCCTTCAAACCGTGGTGAGGCTAGCCTCCCGGCTGGGCGCTGAGATAGACCAGCACGGCCTTCACGCGACGATTGAGGTCGCGCTCTTCGGAGAGTCCGAGTTTGGAGAAGATGGCGTTGGAATGCTTCTCCACGGCCCGTTCCGAGACGTTGAGACTCTTGGCGATGGCCCCGTTCGATTTTCCCTCCGCCATCTCGCTCAAAATCTCAGATTCGCGCGGCGTCAACCATTCGAGGTCGGACTTGTGGTGCTTCGCGCGGGCCTGGACCAGGACGTCGACCACCTGGGGGTCGATGACCGATCCCCCGGCCGCCACCACTCGAATGGCTTGAGTCAATTCGTTGGCGCCCGCTACGCGTTCTTTCAGGAGGTACGCCCGTCCGGCCGAACCCTCCTCCAGCAGTTCTAACGCGTAGGCCGGGGCCGAGTACTGACTGAGCACCACGACGCCCACTTTGGGCTGGTGTTCGCGCAGCCATGACGCCGCCTGGATGCCCTCGTCGGTGCCCGTCGGCGGCATGCGAATGTCGGTCACAACGACGTCGGGCTCGTGTTGGTCGACCAACGCGAGCAGTTCGGGCAACGTTGACGCGACCCCGACCAATTCGAGATCGCCGTCGGATTCAATGAGTCGAGAAATTCCCTCGCGCAGGAGCGTGTTGTCTTCGGCCAGAATCACTCGGATCGCGCACACAAGAAGGTAAGCGTACCAGCGCCTTTGCCCGAGCGCGGAGTGGGCCGTTCGCGCCAGTGGACACCACCCGCACCAACCTCGTTCCGGTTCGCCAGGTCAGCGCCGTTGGTTGTTGCGTCGCCCGACTACTCGCCGCGCAGTACTTGGGCGGTCGAGACCCGCGCGGCGCTACGACCGGGCAGGGTGGCCACGAGGTTGACCAGAATCAGCGTGCAAGCTGCGATCACGAGTACCGCCGTTACCGGCACGGTGGGCTCGGGGACGGCGTTGATGTAGCGCGCGAAGAGGGTCCACAACCACCGCCCGAGCACGATGCCCAGCGGCGTGCCTACGACCACGCCACAGAAGCCGGCGACCGATGCCTGGTACAGAATGGTGGCGCGAAGTTGTCGACGGGAGAATCCGAGGGCCCGCAACATCGCCAGTTCGCGCCGTCGACGCCCGACCGACGCCATGAGGGTGAGGCCCAGCGCGACGGTCGCTCCAAGCGCCAGGCCGAGCGCGAGTATGGCCGGCGTATTGCCAATGGAGCGATAGTTCTCAATCTCCGCGGGGTACTGCACCGAGAGAGCAGCGACGCTATCGCCCGAACCCTGACCGTCGGGCACGGCGTAGAGCGCCTTGTTGCCCACGGCGTCGACGTGCTTAAAGAGGCCCCGCGCTTGCTCAGCGGTGACGCCGGTTTTCAGTCGCAAGAACACCATCTTCGGTCCGTTGAGCGCCCGGTAGGGACTGGCCAGGAACTTTTCCGCCGCCACCGGAAGTAGCCCGTGGGGGACGATGGCCCCGGTGCCCATCGAAGTATGGCTCGTCAGCCCACCACCGACCGCCGGCAAGGTGGCGGTGCCGACGATGGTCAGAGTGGTCGGAGGCACGTAGACGGGGGCGTCCTTGGGGCTGCCGTAAGAGGCCACGACCGTGTCGCCCAGGTGCTTGTGGAGTTCTTGCATCGTGGCCGCGCCGAGGACAATTTGGTTGTTAGCGTCGAGCCCGTGGCCCGAGAGGATGGGCGGGCTCACGGCAGCCCGCGCGTTCTCAATGATCGAGGCCACGTTCACCCCGTCTATCTGGACCGGAATGAAACTGACTCCCGATTCGGCCTGCACCAGGGGGCTGGACCTCACCAAAGCAATCGACTGGGGCGGAACATCGCCGCCGTTGCCGGTCAAAGCGTAATTCCAGTTCCACCCGTAGAGGCGCGGACGCGTGATGAGGGTATTGAGTCCGCTGCCGAACGTCACCGTGGCGACCACGAGCATTACCGCCAACACCGCGCCGAGCAGCGCCGTTCGCACCGGTACCGCGTCGCGGTCCCGACCCGGCTCCAGCGCGAATCGCACCCCCGTCACCAGGGTGACCGGCAGGCCCAATTCCCCCAAACGCCGAGCCAGCGATGCACCCACTGGCACACGCGCGCGCGTACGGCGACGCACTGACATCGACGCTCGTTGCCACGCCAGGGCCGCCGTGATCACGCCGAGGACCACCAGAAGAAGTGCGAATCCGAGACCCAGGACGAGCCAGTCAAAGTGCACGCCCTTGAGGGGATAGACAGTGCGAACCGGCCCGATCGGCGAGAGCGGCGTCAACGCAACGGCCGCCGCGACCGCGAGCACCGCACCTGACACGACGGATCCGAACGCACCCAAGAAAATCGAGCCAGCGACCGTCGCGGAATTCGCTCCGAGGGCTCGCAGCACGTCGAGATCCTCTCCGTCGCTGCGCAATACCCTGGCGAGGAGACCGCTCGCGATCACGAGCGCCGCGAACGCGGCAATGAGGCCGAAGATGCCCAGAGCAATGGCGTCGGGCTCAATCGAACGATTGACCTGGGACACGACGTCGGACGTGACGTTGAAGCTGTAGGTCGTGCCCTTGGGAAGGGCTTTGATGATCTCGCGCTCTACCGCGGGCACGTCACGCGCGCCATGGTCGAGTTGAAGGGCGTAATTGATATAGGTAAAACCTTTGGTGACGAGCTTTCGAGACAGGGCCGGCGTGAAGATTACAAAGGTCGGATACCGGTCGGCGTCATCAAGTACTACTTCGTCATTGGGCATTACCGTGCCCACCAGTTTCATCGTGAGTGCGACGGTGGGTTTCACCTTGGCGGTGCCGAAGCCCGGCAGCGAGGTCTGTGGGCCCGTGTAAAAGTTGATGGGGATGGACTGGCCCACGTGCCAACCCATGAGACGCGCCGCGACCGGCGTCGCGACGAATTGATTCGATTTCTTTGGATTGGCCAATTGGCCGTCGAGCACCGCGACCTTGTCTTGTGAGAAATATTCGCCGCTCAGGCTACCGACGGTCGCCACTTTGCCCGACCCCAATGCGGCGGGAGAGAGAAGCTGGCCGTGCGCTCCCGTCGGGATCACACCGATGTAGAAGTCGTCCGTGGCCACGTGTCGAACCAAGGGCAAGCGCGCGAAATCCGACGTGAGATTGGGCGCGCCGAGCACGATGCTGAGGTCCGACGGATTGCTGTGCGCGAGAAAAACGTTGTAGGAGGCGGCCGTGCGCCGAGACGCGATGACCGACCCCATCGCGAGACCGCCCACGACGCCCACCAGCAGGACAATCGCAACGTAGCTGGCCCGGCGGCGCAGGAAGGTGGTGCGAAACCAATACCACGACACTCGCCACGTGTTGCTCGTCATTGATGTGCCATCCCGTGTCTCGTCCGCCCTTCACCGCTCAAGTAAAGGACAGTCTTACCGGGGGCCTCGAGGCAACGCAGGGCGTAAGCCTCCGCACGCGCGTGGTGCCAGCACCACGTGGACACCCCTACCAGTGGGTGCGGCAACTGTCTAGAGCTGGGCTTTTTCAACCAGAAAGAGCGGCCCAGTTATTCGCCGCGAAGAACTTGCGCGGTCGACGTTTGTGCGGCGCTCCGGCCCGGCAGGGCGGCCACCACGTTCGCCAGCACGATCGCGGCAACGCCCACCACGACCAACGGGATTATCGGCACCGTCGGCTCGGGTACGGCGAAGATGTTGCGGGCGAACAACGTCCAGAGCCAACGACCGGAGAGGACGCCGATTGGAATGCCAACGACGGCGCCAATCGCACCAGCCACGGACGCCTGCCACGCCACCGCCGATCTCAGTTGACGTCCGGTGAAGCCGAGGGTGCGCAACAGTGCCAGGTCGCGGCGGCGCCGGTGCACGGACGCCACCAACGTGAGGGCGAGAGCGACGACGGCGCCAACGGCGAGCGCCAGCGCCAATAGGTCTGGCACCACGCCGATGGATCGGTAATTCTCGATCTCAGCCGGGTACTGCACGGCCAGGACACTGTCGCTGCTGCCACCCCCGTTGGGCGCCGCGTTCAACGCCTTCGTCCCGATGAGGGCGATCTTCTTGAGCGACGCGACCGCCTTTGAAGTCGGCGCTCCGCTTCTAAACCGCACGAGAATGATGGAGAAGCCGTTGAGCGCCTCGTAGGGACTGCGGATAAATTTCTTGAATGCCGGTGGCTCGATGTCGATGGGCACCATGGCTCCGACGCCCATCGACGTGTGCTGGGTAAGAGTTCCCCCGACCGCGGGAAGCGTGGCGGTGCCGACAATCTTCATGCTCGTGAGCGGCACATACACGGGGGCGTCCTTCTTCGTCCCGTAGGTCACGTTGACGCGTTGACCCAGCTTCTTGTGCAGCTCCTTCATCGTCGCCGCACCGAGCACGATTTGCCCCGGGGCGTCAACCTTGTGGCCGGACAATATCGGAGCCGTCACTGAAGCGTGATACGTCGTGAGAATGATCGGCACCGTCACGCCGTCAATTTGGGCGTTGGCAAAATTGTCGCCCGAGTAGGCGGCCACGTACGGGTCGCTCTCGAGAAGACGAGCGGCCTGGGGCGGAACGCCACTGCCATCGCCCGTTATCGCATAGTTCCAATTCCAGCCGTAGAGCGGCGGATGCGAGACGAGTGTCGCGAGGCTATTGCCGAACGTCAGAGTAGTCACGACGATCGCCACCGCCAGCACCGCACCCACCAACGCTGACCGCACCGGGACCGCATCGCGGTCCCTCCCGGGCTCGAGAGCAAATCGCACCCCCACCACCGCGGTGACGGGCAGACCCAGGTCGGCCGCCATTCGTCCGATTCGCGCGCCCAGCGTGGGTAGCACCGGCCGTTGGCGCTCCGTTCGACGGCGCACTCGTCGCCGAGTGATAACCAGGGCAACGGCGACGAGAGCCGCGACCAAGAAAAGAAAGCCGTAACCGAGCGTCGCTGCGTCAAAGGCAAACCCCTTATCGGGGTAGACAACCCTCACCGGTCCGATTGGCGATAGCGGTGAAAGGCCGACGGCGACGGCGACGGCCAGCAAGGCGCCACTCACGATTGCCCCCACGAGACCGAGCAGGCTGGCGCTCGTCGTCATCGCCGGATTCGCGCCCAGTGCTCGCAGCACCTCAAAATCTTCGTTCTCACTCCCCAGAGTGCGGGCCACCAGTCCGGCGGCGATGACGAGCGCCGCGAGGAGCGCGATCAGCCCAAACACGCCCAACGCGATCGACTCGGGCTCGATCGACCGGTTCACTTCCCCGGCGACGACGGAGTTGACCCGGAACGTGTACGTGGTGCCGCGCGGCAGTACGGCAATTATTTCGCGTTCAACGACGGAGACGTCGCGAGCACCGTGATCGAGCTGCAGGGCGTATTGGTTGTAGTGAAGGGCGTTGTTTACGAGCTGACGAGTGAGCGCCGGCGTGAAGAGCATAAGGGCGGGTTTTCGGTCGACCAGGTCCGCCAACACGTCGTTGCTGAGAACCATCGTTCCCACGAGGTGCATGGTCAAGCTGACGTGCGGCTTTAGCTTGCTGGTGCCGAACGACGCACCCTCAGTTTGCTTGTCGGTATAGAAGTACATCGGAATGGACTCACCGACGTGCCAACCCATGAGACGCTGCGCGGTGGCGTCCGCCACGAACTCGTCTTGCTTCCTCGGATTAGCCATGCGCCCAGAGACGACGGCTACTTTATCCTCGGAGAAATACTCGTCCTTCACGGAACCAGTACTCGTGACGTTGCCGTCGACGAGGGCCGGAGCAAAGTCAGGAGCTCCATCACGACCCGCCGGAAACGCGTTCACGGAGTACGACGAAACTCCTACATGGCGCACGTGTGGAAGTCGCGCCAGTTCTGACGTGATGTTCGGGGCGTAGAGCGTGACAGTCAAGTCCGACGGATTGGTGCTAGCCAAAAAGACATTGAAGGAGGACTGCGTTCTCTGGGCCGCACTCACCGATCCAATGGCGAGACCCCCGATCGAGCCGACGAGCACGACGATGGTCGCGTAACTAGCCAAACGCTTTCCAAAAGTGGCTCGCAACCAATACCAGCCAACCGATAGTGCGCTTCCCTTCATGGCTGAGACCCTCGGAGTGGAAACCGCCATTCGATTCAAACCCTCCCGCAGCTGATCCTTGGGCCTACCTGCGACCAGTATTCTCGACTTCGAACCGCGAATTGAGGTGGCCAACCTTCGAAAAAAGGGGTGCCAGCACTACAGGAACGTGCGTGCCGTGACGGTGAAGCCCGACGGATTGGCGCTCCTCGGCGCAGAACTTGAGTCCCGATCCTCAGACCTATTTTGGCGTGCCGGATCTTTCGCTCTCGAAGGAGAGTGGCAGCTGGGGAGCCAGCGCCAAGGGAAGCCCCACCAAGCGAGACCCCCTTTTGGCCCCGCTCGGATAGATCAATTCGGGGCGGAAGGAACGGCCCTTCGTCTCTCCCACTCGCCCACCTCGCACGTCGACCCACTCCTCACTAGTGACTTCATTGACCACGTGCGCAACGAACACCCAGGACTGTCGACCCTTTATCCCATCCACCACCACCGCGTCGCCGGTGCGCACTCCGGCCCACTGAGTCGATCGGATCAGATTGCCCTGGTGCGTCACGGTGGGGTGAGACTTCATACATCATTTCTACTCCGCCCCTGCCCCTACGAGCGCGTGTTACAGGGGTACCGTACGGTGGCACTATGGCATTTGAAGATCCCCTACCGAAGTCTCTCTCTCCTTCTCGGCTGCAAGATTTCCAGTCCTGTCCGCGCAAGTACCAGCACGCCTCGATCGAACGCATTCCCCAGCCCGCGAGTTACGCCTCGGCCAAGGGCCGCTTTGTCCATTTCATCTTTGAGCAGCTTCACCAACTTCCCCCGGCCGAGCGCACCATCGATCGCACTCGTGAGTTTGTCGCTCCCGCCATCGATGCCGCGCTCACCGATGGCGTGCGCAGTGACATTGGATTGGACGACGCCATGCTGGCGAAACTCCTCGAGGAGACCGGGGGCATCATCACGACGTACTTCGAAATGGAGGACCCCCGCACCATCAATCACGAGGGCGTTGAGTTGCGCCTGGGGGTCAACATTGACGGCACGCCGCTCTTTGGTATCCTCGACCGCCTCGATCGTGACGATGACGGGCAGCTCGTCATCGTCGACTACAAGACCGGCGCACTGCCCAATCGCAATTACGACACCAGCACCTTCGCCAACGCCGAACTGTACGCGGCGCTGTGCGAGGCCAAACTCGGCGAGCAGCCCAAAAAGATTCGACTGCTCTACGTGGCCCAGGGCGAAACCATCGAGCGAAACGTCACCGAGGTGATTGTCAAAGCCCGAGCTCAGGCCGCCACCAACGCGTGGCAACGAATCAATCGCTATTACGAGGACGGCGATTTTCCGGCGACGCCCTCGAAGAATTCTTGTCGATTTTGCGCCTACCGCGAGATCTGCAAAGCCGACGGCGTGCCCGTTCCGGCGTAGCGCTCCCTAGGCTTAAGACGTGACTTCCTTTGATCTCTCCTACGACTACCGCTGTCCCTTCGCGAAGAATATCCACCTGCACGTCCTGAAGGCGCTCGACGCCGGGGCCGACCTTGACGTGCACTTCGTCCCCTGGACGCTCAGCCAAGCCAGCCGCGCCGACGGCGCTCCCGACGTGTGGAACGACCCCGCGTTCGACGGCGATCACCTTTCCTTGGCGGTCAGTGTCTCGGTGCGCGACCAACAGCCTGAACACTTCCGCCGGGCCCACGAGGCCCTCTTTCGCGCCCGACACGAACGGGCCGTTCGCCTCGTGACCTTCGACGAGATTAATGATGTGCTGGCCCCTCTTGGTCTCGACATGGACCTGGTGCGGGGTGACGTTGCGTCGCGTCGGCCCCACGAAGTCATTGGCAAGAGTTACGAGGAGTTCTCAACCTACGAGGCCTTTGGCGTGCCGACCTTCGTGGTGGACGGTGACGCCACCTTCGTGCGTTATATGACCGCGCCCACCAACGACGGCGACGCGTCCATAAGGATCATCGAGTCGTTGATTACGCTGATGGCCCTGCAACCCGATCTCAACGAGTTCAAGCACACGCAACTTCCTTTCTAGGTCGTGGCCTGTAGCGTTTCATTCGTGTCGAATACCTCTACCCACGGCGTGACTCGAGTTGGCGTCGTGGGCGCCGGACAATTGGCTCGCATGATGGGCGAAGCGTCGCACGAAGTGGCCGTGAGCATCACGGTGCTGGCCGCCTCGATCGACGAACCGGCGGTCGCCACCTGCGACCACGTTGTCTTGGGCGACGCTCGAGACCGCGCCGCCATCGAGCAATTGAGTGAGGCCGTCGATGTCATTACGTTCGATCACGAACTCGTCGACCTCGAACACCTCGCCGAATTGGAAGCGCGTGGCGTGCCGGTGCGTCCCCGCGCCGCCGCCCTGCGCTTCGCGGTCGACAAGGCCTACCAACGACAGGCGCTTGCGTCGGCTGGCCTCCCGGTGCCCCGTTTCTTGGTGGTGGGTTCAAGCGACGACCCACGGGTCTCGCCCTTTCTCGATGAACTGGACGGACCGGCGGTCCTGAAGGCATCGCGTGGTGGTTACGACGGGCGCGCCGTGCTCTTTGCCAACACTCGCGACGAGGCGGTCACCATGATTGACGAACTCGCCGTTACCGGCGACGTCCTAATCGAAGAGCGGCTCGAACTGCGCAGCGAGGTCGCCCAACTGGTGGCTCGGGCGGTTGACGGTTCAGTGATGCTCTATCCGTTGGTCACGACCGTGCAGTCGCACGGTATGTGCGTCGAGGTGCGCTACCCAGCCGAGGCACCGACGAATCTTGTGCGTGAGGCGAGCGATCTCACGATGCGCATCGCGTCGCTTATCGACGTGGTGGGCATTCTCGCGATCGAGTACTTCATCACGGACGCCGGCTTGGTGGTCAACGAAGTCGCCCTGCGGCCCCACAACTCGGGACACTGGACGATCGAGGGCGCCCAGACCAGCCAGTTCGCCAATCACTTACTCGCCGTGAGCGGACAAGCACTCGGCGAGACGGCGCCGATCACCGATTATGCCGTCATGGTCAACCTCGTGGGTGGTGAGCGAACCAGTTCGCTGCGCGCTGCGTTCGACGTGCCGGGTGCCTTCGTGCACGACTACGGCAAGTCCTGGCGCCCGGGACGCAAGCTTGGTCACGTCACTGTCTTAAGTGACGACGCGCCGTCGGCGCACGTGACAGCATGGAAGAGTGCGCGCGCTTTCGGCACGCAGACTCAGGAGACCTAGTGGAACCAGTAGTCGCCATCGTGATGGGCAGTTCATCGGACCATGAGGTCATGGCCGACGCCGCGACAACCCTGGAGCGTTTCGGCATTGCCTACGAGATTCACGTCGTCTCCGCACATCGCACCCCCGAAGCCATGATCAGTTTCGGCCTCGCTGCTCGTGCGAGGGGCCTCAAGGTGTTAATCGCCGGCGCCGGCGGCGCGGCGCACCTACCGGGCATGCTCGCCGCCACCACCACCCTGCCCGTGATCGGCGTGCCCGTCGCCCTGGCCCGACTCGACGGCATGGACTCGCTGCTCTCGATTGCCCAGATGCCCCGGGGCGTGCCCGTGGCGACCGTGGCGATTAACGGCGCCACTAACGCGGCATTGTTGGCGGCGCGGATACTAAGTATCGACAATGATTCTCTGGGCGACGCCCTCGAGACGTACCGCTTGGAACTGGCCGACCAGGCCGGCGCGCAGGACCGCGATCTGCCTCGAAGTTAAGAATTTGGCATACGGGCCGCTGGGCTTCGCTGTACCGCCGCCACCAACTTAGGAATAGTCTGTGATGGTAACTAAGGAGGCCCACGTGGGTTTAATGAAGCGTCTATCGAGCATCTTTCAGGCCAAGAGCAACGCGGCCTTGAACAAGATGGAGGACCCGCGCCAAACACTTGATCTCTCCTACGAACAGCAGCTCGACAACCTGACCAAGGTGCGCCGCGCGATCGCTGACGTCGCCACCGCGCGCAAGCGCGTGGAGATCCAGGCGGAGCAACTGAAGAATCAAGGCGACAAGTTGGCCGACCAAGCGAAGACCGCCATGGGACAAGGCAACGAGCCACTGGCCCGCGAGGCACTCACCCGCCGCGAGGTCATCGCCAGCCAGCTAAAGGACCTTGACACGCAACACGCCACCATCGTTGAGCAACAGGACAAGCTCGAGCAGACCGGCCAGCGCCTCCAAGTTGAGGTGGAGGCCTTTCGCACCAAGAAGGAGACCATCAAGGCGACCTACACCGCGGCCGAAGCGTCAGCGCACATCTCCGAGGCCGTCAGCGGTATTTCGACGTCCATGGGCGACGCCGGGGCCGCGATGCAGCGCGCCCAGGACAAGGTCGCCGCGATGCAGGCTCGCAGCGGCGCGCTCGACGAGCTCCTGGCCTCCGGCCAGCTCACCGACCTCACCAGCACCAGCGACGACATCCAGGCCCAGTTAGATAAGGCCGGCGGCTCGGGCAACGTCGACGCCCAGATTGCGGCGCTGAAGGCCCAGGTCGTCGCGCCGGCGGCCAGTGAGCTGCCGTCGGGAGAAACGAAGTAACCGTGGCCGCCAAGACCAACATCGAAAAGGATCACGGACTGAACGTTCGCATGTTTTTCACCGGCCTGGCGCTGGTGGTGCTCTACGTCATCATCATCACCGTGCTCTTGCGCGTAGGCGTCGCGCTCGGCTTCGTGATCGTCATCGCCGGAGCGTTGATCTTTTCGCAGTACTACTTCTCGGACAAGATCGCCATGTTCTCCATGCACGCGAAGGAGGTGACGCCGGCCCAGGAGCCCAAGTTGCACGAGATCGTCGACCGTCTCTGCCTGCTCGCCAACATGCAAAAGCCCCGCGTCGGCGTGTCCGAGATGGACATCCCCAACGCCTTCGCCACCGGACGAAGCCCCAAGCACGCCGTCATCTGCGCGACCCGGGGACTGATGAGGCGCCTCAACGACGAGGAGCTCGAGGCCGTACTGGCGCACGAACTGAGCCACGTGGCCCATCGTGACGTCGCGGTGATGACCATTGCCTCGGGCGTCGGCATGCTGGCCGGCCTGGTCAGCCGCATAGCCATGTGGGGGGCGCTGCTCGGCGGAGGTCGGGGCCGTGGCCGCGGCAGCCAGAACATCGTGCTCATCGAACTGGCCACCATGTTGGTCTCGATCGTTATCTACGTAATTGCCTTCCTACTCACCATGGCGCTCTCGCGCTACCGCGAGTTGGCGGCCGACCGGTCCGGCGCGATCCTCATCGGCAAGCCCAGCGTGCTCGCCAGCGCGCTGGTACACGTCACCGGCGACATTGGCAAGATACCGCGCACGGACCTGCGCAAGACCGAAGGGATGAACGCCTTCTTCTTCGCTCCGGCCCTCGCCAGCGGCACCACGGCCAAGCTCTTCTCCACCCACCCACCGCTGCAGCAACGCCTCGACGCGCTGAACAAGCTCGAGCGCGAACTGAACGGCTAGTGGGACTTCGCGACACGCTGCTCGGGCGCACCAAGCAGGTCGCGCCCAAGCTCGACAACCTCTTCGCCCTGCCGACCGCGGCCCTAACGCTGCAGTCCGAACTCGATCTCGTTTCCTCGGGCGAGGCCGGGCTCTGTTTTAAGTCCGGCAGCGGCGAGGCCACGATCGCGACCGACGACGATCTCAAGCAGTTGCTTAACTTCGACGAGCACGACAACAAGGTCACCTTCACCACCGACGACCTGGGCTTTAAGTGGCTGGTGATCGACGACGCCGATATCACCAGTCTCGTCACGCGAATTCACAGCGCCAATACCACCATGGTCGAGCACGGCTTCGGACCGCGCCTGCTGTGCGCCGTCTTCGGCTTCGTGCCCCAGACGCCGCCCGGCGAGGGTTCGGTGCGCATGGTCTACCTCTTAAAGCAGGGAACGTTCTACCCCTTCGCGCCCACCGGCCACGAGCAGCGCGACAATGAACTCGAGCTTCGCGTACGGTCCTTCCTCGAAGAGGACCTCGCGATGGAAAAGGACCTCGCGCGATGGATGGCCCTGTGGGACGTGCCAGTTAAGTAACGACGACATCGGCGAACTGCGTGGAGACTATTTCATCCAGTGCGTCGACGTAGTTCAGGTCCAATTCGGTGAGGCCAGCGCGGTCGTGCGTCCATAACTCGAATCGCAGGCGGCAGTACCCTACGGTGACGTCGGGATGATGGTCCATTCGTTGCGCGGTCTCAACCTGCGCCTCGAGTATTCGCACGGCGCTCGGGTAGTCGGTGGTGCGAATCTCACGAACCAGGTGTGCGTCCACGAGTTGCCAGTTCGGATGCGAACGCAGCCACGACGCGACGCTCGTGTCGTCCAGGCGTTCGGGTCTCGTCAAGGGTGGGTCATTTCCTCGGGAACGACCGCCGCATCAAATTCCTCACCGCTCAGGTGGCCCAGGGCAATCGCGGCCTCGCGCAGGGTGATCTGTTCCTTGTGCGCTTTCTTGGCCACTTCGGCCGACTTGTCGTAGCCAATGATCGGGGCCAGGGCGGTCACCAACATGAGCGAGTTGTGCAGGTGGTGGCTGATCTGCTCGACATTGGCCTCGAGGCCCTCTACGCAGAACTCGCGGAACCGGTCACAAGTGTCAGTCAACAGGTCGATGGAATTACAAAAGTTGTGGATCAGCACGGGCTTGCACACGTTGAGCTCAAGATTGCCGCGCGATCCGGCCATCGAAACCGCGACGTCATTGCCGAAGACCTGGATGGCGACCATGATCATCGCCTCGCACTGCGTGGGGTTGACCTTGCCCGGCATGATCGAACTGCCCGGTTCGTTTTCGGGCAGGTGCAATTCTCCCAATCCCGCGCGCGGGCCCGAACCCAGCCAACGAATGTCGTCGGCGATCTTGAACAGACTCGTGGCTAGCGTCTTGATGGCGCCGTGGGCGAAGACCAGCGCGTCGTGCGCCGCCAGGGCCGCGAACTTGTTGGGGGCCGAAACGAAGGGTTGGCCCGTCAATGCCGCGATCGCCGCGGCCACGCGCTCACCGAATTCGCGGTGCGTGTTGAGCCCCGTGCCGACGGCCGTGCCGCCGGCCGCCAATTCGTAGAGTCCGGCCAACACCAAATGAAGTCGTTCGAGGTCGGCGTCGAGTTGGGCCACGTATCCCGAGAACTCCTGGCCCAGGGTGAGCGGCACGGCGTCCATGAGGTGGGTACGACCAATCTTGACGATCCCGGCGTAGGCGTCGGCCTTGGATTGCAATGCGTCGCGAAGCCGAGTCACCGCGGGCGCGAGGCGATCGGTGATCTCCACCACCGCCGCGATGTGCATGGCGGTGGGGAACGTGTCGTTGCTCGACTGGGACATGTTGACGTCATCGTTGGGGTGCACCGGATGCTTGGTGCCCAGCACGCCGCCCGCCATCTCGATCGCTCGATTCGAGATGACCTCGTTGACGTTCATGTTGGTCTGGGTGCCCGAGCCGGTCTGCCAGATACGCAGCGGGAACTGGTCAATCAAGAGCCCGTCGATGACCTCCTGGGCCGCGCGCTCGATCAACTCGGCCTTGTCCTTATCCAGTTTTCCCAGGGCCTGATTGACCTGCACCGAGGCGAGCTTCAAGACACCGAAGGCTCGCAGCACGGCCGCCGGCATGGTCTCGGCGCCGATGGCAAAGAAGTGGAGGCTGCGCTCGGTCTGCGCACCCCAGTAACGATCGGCACGCACTTCAATCGTGCCCATCGAATCAGACTCCTCACGTACGTCACTCACGGCTTCTCCTGCTTCCTGGTCGGCCTTTTCGGTGCGCCGTCCTTGACGGCCGGCTGAGACTTGGCGGGCGACGCGTACAACTTGATGCCGGCCAGCACCACCTTGCGCGCCTTCTTCACGTCGATGGCCCGCGGCCCGTCGCCGTCACCGGGCACTTCGAGCAGCAGCGGCAGGTCACGAATCTTGGGGTGTCCCACCAGCGGAGCCAGTCCCCGGGTGCCGATGGTGCCCTCGTCAATGTTGGCGTGTCGATCGCGATTGCCGCCCAGTTCGATCTTGGAGTCGTTCAGGTGCAGGCAGCGTAGTCGCGCGAGACCGATGCGGTCATTGATCTCCTTGACCAACTTCTTGGTGCCCGCCACGCTCGAATAGTCGACGCCACTGGCCCACAGGTGTTGGGTGTCGATGCACAAACCGAGACGCTCATCGCCGCCGCAGGCGTCGATCAATATTTCTATCTCCTCGAGGCTCTTGCCAACCGTACCCCCCGTGCCGGCGGCGTTCTCGATCAGGATCGGACAGTCCTTCACGCCGTCGGGCGCCGGATCTGCCTTGTCGAGTGCCTGTTCGAGCGCGCCGGCGATCTGCTTTACGACGTGCTCGAAGCCCGCGCCCAAGTGACTGCCCACGTGCAACACCACGCCCGAGGCCGCCATGGCGCGACCCACCGAGAGGTTATGCGTGAGACAGTCAACGGACCTCTTATAGAGTTCACGGTCGCTCGAGGCCAGGTTGATCAGGTAGGTCGCGTGACAAAAGGTGTGGGTCACGCTGGGGTGCTGCGCCTGCGCCTCACGGTAGGCCGCCAGCACCTCGGGCGCGTAGAGCGACGGCTTCCACATCCTCGGACTCTGAGTGAACACCTGCACCGAGGTCGCCCCGATGGCCACGCCGGCTTCGAGTGAAGGGACCAACTTGCCGCCGCCGCGGACGTGCGCACCGATGTTCATTACACTGAAATCTACTCTGACGTTCGCGCGTTATTGACAGGAGCAATCATGGCCGATACCTTCACTCCCGCCACCCGGGCGCTGTTCGCCAAGAAAGTGTTGGCCCACGTCGCCAGCCTCGGTCCCGACGGCGAACCCAACGTCACCCCGGTGTGGGTCGAACTCGACGGTGACGACATCGTGATCAATACCGCGTTGGGCCGGGCCAAGGCGCGAAACCTGGCCAGTGATTCGCGCGTCGCCGTCTCGCTCACCGATCCCGACGACCCGCAATCCGCCGTCGCGATACGCGGCACGGTGGTGGGATTCACTACCGACGGCGCCGACGAGGTCATTGACCGCCTGGCCAAGAAGTACACGGGCCTCGACTCGTATCCCTTTCGCCACGAGGGCGAGATCCGCGTCACCGTTCGTATTCACCCCGACCGTATTGCGATGCAGCCGGAGTAGTTTTACGCGAACGTCGTGAGCGACACGTCCGCGAAATGCGCCGCCGATAATTCGATCAACGTGATGTTGCCCCGATGTAGCGTCCGACCGTCGTAGCTCCACACCGCGATGGGTCTGGGCGGGGCCGGTCGATTGAACGCCCGGGCAATTACCGCGACGTCGTTGGCGAAGTTCACCTCGTCGTTGCTGAGCAGCGCCTCGAGCACGTCGGCGTGGCTAGGCGCGTCGTGCTCGGCGCTCACCACCACGTGCTCAAGGTCGATCAACCAGCTCAGCGTCGCCACGTCGCGCGCGGCCAGCGCGGCCGAATAGTCACTCGACACGTTGAGCCACACCCCGACCGGCCGATCCAGTTGTCCGCGCAGGCTCGCGACCGCCATCACCGGGTTGGCGTCGGTGCAGGCAATCACGAGCGGGCCGGTCTGGGCACTGACGACGGTGGCCACTTCGCTCAAGTGAGCCAGTGGTGTCGTGAGCCGGACCAGTTCCATCTCAGGGCTGCAGGTCTTCCTTCGGCAATCGTTCGATGTTGACGTCACGAAACGTCATGATGCGCACCGAGGGTACGAAGCGCGCCGACCGGTACATATCCCAGACCCAGGCGTCGTGCAGCGTCACTTCGAGCAGGGTCGGGGTGCCCGCGGCACGCACCTCAATAGCGACGTCATTGGCCAGGTAGAAGCGGCGATCAGTTTCCACGGCGTACTCGAACATCCCCACCACTGCTTTGTACTCCTGCACCAGGGCCAGTTCTAGCGTCGATTCGTAGTCATCCAGCTCCTCTTCGCCCATGGAGGCGATCTACGCGCGCTCAGTAACGCGGAGTTCCTTGATCTTGGCGGCCTTGCCGCGCAGATCACGAAGGTAGTACAGCTTGGCGCGACGGATGTCGCCGTAGGACTCGACTTCGATCTTGGCGATGGTGGGCGCGTGCACGGGGAACGTGCGCTCGACGCCGACGCCAAAACTGATCTTGCGCACGGTGAAGGTCTCTTGCAGACCCGAACCCTGACGGCGAATCACGATGCCCAAGAAGACCTGGACGCGCTGGCGGGTGCCCTCGACCACTCGCACGTGCACCTTGACGGTGTCGCCGGCGCGAAAATCGGGAATGTCGTCACGAAGAGAGTCGTGGTCAATGAGGTCGGTCGGATTCATGAGAGCGGTCCCTTTCGGATCACTGAGGCTTAGCAAGTTTAGCCGTTTTGGCCCGTTGCATCCAGCGCGGGAAATTCATTCAAAAGGACCCGGTCCTGCTCGCTGAGGCCCCCGCGTGCTTCGATCAGGTCCGGTCGGCGCGCCAGGGTGCGCGCGAGCGACTGGGCGCGGCGCCAGCGCGCGATGCGCGCGTGGTCGCCCGAGCGCAGGACCTCGGGTACGTCGAGTCCGCGCAGCCGCGCCGGCTGGGTGTAGTGCGGGTACTCGAGCAAGCCGTCGCCGAACGACTCCTCAAGCGCCGACTCGTCGTTGCCGAGCCCGCTCGGCAGCAGTCGCACCACCGCTTCAATGACGCACAGGGCCGCCAACTCGCCGCCGGCCAACACGAAGTCGCCCAGGGAAATCTCATCGTCAACCACGAGGTCCAGGGCGCGCTGGTCAATGCCCTCGTAGCGTCCGCACAACAGCGAGAAGCCGTCGAGATCGCTCAGTTCGCGCGCCACCCGGTGGCTGAAACGACGGCCCGACGGGGTGAGCGCGATCATCGGCCGCGCCAGGTCGGGAGCCAACTCCACCGTGCGCAGAATTGGCTCGGCGCGCAGCACCATGCCCGCTCCCCCGCCAAAAGGCGTGTCGTCGACGCTGCGGTGCGGATCGTCGGTCGCGTCGCGAATGTCGTGCAGGAACAGTTCGAACACACCGGCCTCCTGAGCGCGTCCGAGCACCGACGTGGTGGCGTACTGCGACACGGCCTGGGGGAACAGCGTCAGCACGTCGATACGCAACGTCATTCGAACAGCCCCTCGGGCACGTCCACGTCAATGCGTTGGTTGGCCTCGACCCGGGTGACGAAAGTCAGCGGCACCAGCGCCCCGCTGTCGAGCACCAGCAGGTCGCTCGCCGGGTTCGCCTCCACGTTCGTCACGACGCCGCGAAGGACGCCGGCCCCGTCGTAGACCTCGGCGCCAAAGAGCTGGTCGATCCATATTACGTCGCGCTCGTCATCGAGACCTGGGGCCGAGAGCACGAGGCCGCGCAGCCGTTCGGCGTCTTCGCGCGTGAGCACCCCTTCGAAGGAGACAATGAATCGTTGCTGGTGGGGGACCGATGCCGTGACCACCATCGGTCCGCGCTCGGTGAGCAGTTGCGTGCCGGCACGCAAACGTTCATGACGATCAGTCCACAGATCCACCAGCACTTGACCGCGTAGACCCTGGGCCTTGATGATCCGCCCGATTTCGAGCGTGGGGCGCTCGGTGGCGCTCACGGCTAGTCGACGATGTCGACGGAAGTCGTCACACCGTCACGCGCACCGGCCGCGCCCACTAGGGCGCGAATGGCCTGGGCGGTGCGGCCGCGACGGCCGATGATGCGGCCCATGTCGTTGGGGCCGACGCTGAGCGACAGCACCACCTTGTCGTGGCGCTCACTCACCTCGACCGAGACGGCGCTGGGATCTTCGGCCAGGGACGTCGCGATGAAGGTCAGGGCCGCCGCGGCCGTGACGGCCCGCTCCACGTTGTGCGGGCCCTGCGCAGTCTCGTTGACATCGTTGCCGTCGTTCGCGTCGTCGGAGTCGTTAACCTCGTCAAATTCGTCGACCTCGTCAAACGTATTGATGTCGCCGGCCACGTAGTCGTCGTGGACGTCACTCATTGGACAGTCCCGGCCGCTTTGGACGCCTTGGACGCCTCGAATGCGTCCAGCGCACCGCTGGACTTGAGCAATTTGGCCACGCGCTCGGTCGGCTGGGCGCCCTCGGACAGCCAGCGCACCACTTTGTCGTTGTCGATCGAAAAGACGGTCTCGGGCTCCGCGACGGAGATGCCGCGCGGTTGGTAGGTGCCCACGATCTCGAGGAAGGCTCCGGATCGGGCCCGGCGGCTTTCGGCCGCGACGACGCGATACGTCGGTTGCTTCTTTTTACCCATGCGCACCAAACGGAGTTTCACAGCCACGACGGAAGTCCCTTCAAGCCTTTTGTCCCGGTCCACCGGAACTCGGCGATATACCCGAGCGTCAAAGTTTAGCGTTGTTTGGGGGGCGTCACTCTCCCGCCTTTCTTCTTCTTGTTTTTCTGGCCGCCGGCGCGAACGGGCGGCGATCCCATTGCCATGCCGGCGCCCATCGCCTCGAAGCCAGGCGGCAATTCCTCGCGACGCGCCGCTCCGGCGCGGGCGGCCAATCCGGCCATGCGGCCCATTCCACCCGGCATGGCGGGCGCATTGCCGGTGCCCATCTGCTTCATCATCTTGCGCATTTCACCGAACTGCCTTAACAGATGGTTGACGGCGTTAACGCTGGTGCCCGATCCGCGCGCGATGCGGGTACGACGCGAGCCGTCCAGTATCGCGGGATTGCGCCGCTCGAGCAGCGTCATCGAGCGAATGATCGCCTCGACCTTGTCCAGCTCGCCGTCGTCCACGTTGCTCGCGGCGTTGCGCATCTCCTTGGTGACCCCGGGCATCAACTTCATGATGCCGCCCAACGAACCCATCTTGCGCACCTGGTTGAGCTGGGCCATGAAGTCGTCGAGCGTGAACGTCCCGCTCATCATGCGTCCGGCCGACTCGGCGACCACGTCGGCGTCCATCGTGCGTTCCGCCTGCTCGATGAGCGACAACACGTCGCCCATGCCCAAGATGCGTGACGCCATGCGCTCGGGATAGAAGAGGTCGAAGTCGCTGAGCTTTTCGCCGGTGGAGGCAAAGACCACCGGACGGCCCACCACGCCGCGCGCGGACAGCACCGCCCCCCCGCGCGCGTCGTAGTCGAGCTTGGTGACGATGAGGCCAGACAACTCGAGCGTGTCGTGAAACGCGCGCGCCGTATGCACGGCGTCTTGGCCCGTGACGGCGTCGATGACCAAGAAGGTGTAGTGCGGCGACGTGGCCTTCGCAATGGCGCGCACTTCCTTCATCAACGCGTCGTCCATGGCGAGGCGTCCAGCGGTGTCGATAATTACCACGTCGCGGCCCAGGCGCGCCGCCTCCTTGACGCCCTTGCGCGCGACATCGACGGGGTCGCTGGCCTGGCTGAAGACGTCGACGCCGATCTGGGCGCCCAGCACTCGCAACTGCTCTACCGCGGCCGGGCGTTGCAGGTCGGCCGCAATAAGGTAGGGCTGACGACCCTGCTGCTTGAACCACGAGGCCAGTTTCGCCGCGGCCGTCGTCTTTCCGGCGCCCTGCAGTCCGGCGAGCAGCACGACGGTCGGCGGCTTGGACGCGAAGGTGACTTTGAGCGGCGTGCCGCCGAGCACCTCGACCAGCTGTTCTTGCACGGTCTTGATGACCTGCTGGCCGGGCGTCAAGCTCTGGCTCAGCGTCTCGCCGCTCAGACGCGTGCGTACCGCCTCGAGGAAGGCCCGTACGACGCCCAGTTCGACGTCGGCTTCGAGCAGGGCGCTGCGTACCTCGCCCAGGGCCTCGTCGAGGTCAGCGTCGCTGAGTCGCCCGCGCGAGCGCAGCGACGCGCCGAGACGGTCCAGTCGTTCACTCAGGGCGTCGAACATTATTCTCGAAGGCTACCGTCAGGCGTCGAGCAGCGAATCGACGAAGGCCCGGGGCTCGAAGACAATCAAGTCGTCCACCCCTTCACCGATGCCCACGTACTTAACCGGTATCCCCAACTCACGTTCGATGGCGACCACGATGCCGCCGCGCGCCGTGCCGTCCAACTTGGTGAGCACGATGCCGGTGACTTCGGCCGCGCTCAAGAACTCGCGGGCCTGCGCCAGCGCGTTCTGTCCGGTGGTGGCGTCGAGCACCATGAAGGTCTCGACGACTTGGCCCGGCTCGCGATCGGCGACGCGACGGATCTTGCTCAGCTCGTCGAGCAGGTTGGTGCTGTTGGAGCGGCGCCCCGCGGTGTCGGCCAGGACAATGTCCGCCCCGCGCGCCGACGCGCGACCGAGCGCGTCGTGCACCACCGATCCGGGGTCCGCTCCCTCGGCCGCTCGCACGATGTCCGCGCCCGTGCGCGCGGCCCACTGTTGTAATTGCTCGCTGGCAGCGGCGCGAAAGGTGTCGCCGGCGGCGAGCACCACCGTACGTCCCTCGTTCACGTGACGCTGGGCCAATTTGCCAATGGTCGTGGTCTTACCCACGCCGTTGACGCCCACGAAGAGCCAGACCGGCACGCGACCGGGGTCGGCGTGAACGCAGACCGACCGATCGCCCGTTAACGAGTCGAGCAGGATGTCGCGCACGGCCCGGGCGACCCCGTCGGGTGCCCCGTCGCTACGCAGCGAATCGAGCAGGACCGTTGTCATCGTGACGCCCACGTCGCTACGAAGCAGCACCTCTTCGACCACGCTCAGTTGGTCGTCACTCAACGCACCGACGCCCGTCATGGACCGCACGCGGCTAAAGATGTTGCGCGACGACGCGAGACGCTGCGCCAACGCGCGGTCCGTCTCGTCGCCTAATGACGGTCGGGCGACCGCGTCGGTGACCAGCACCGCGGGCATCGCCGCGCGCGGGCGCGACACCAGGACCCGTGTACCGCGACGTCGTCGACGAATAACGAGCACCACGGCGGCGAGCACCACGACCACGGCCACCACGATCAGCGCGATGATCACGCGGTCACCACGTCCTGGCTGCGCTTCACGCGCTGGCTGACCACCTTGGACGACGCGCCCGGACCCATGGTCACGCCGTAGAGGGCGTCGGCCGCCTCCATCGTTCGCTTCTGGTGCGTGACGATCAGGAGTTGGGCCTCGTGGCGGAACTCGTCGACCAGGCTGAGGAAGCGTTGGAGGTTCACGTCGTCCAACGCCGCTTCGACCTCATCCATCATGTAGAAGGGCGACGGCCTCGAGCGAAAGACCGCGAAGAGGAAGGCCAGCGCCGCCATCGACCGTTCGCCGCCGGAGAGCAACGAGATGCGGCGCACATTGCGACCCATTGGTCGCACTTCAATTTCGACACCGGTGTTGAGCGGATCGTCCGGTTCGGTGAGAATGAGACGGCCCTGACCACCGGGGAAGAGCATCGCGATCAGCGTCGAAAAGTGTTCGTTGACGTCGGCCACCGCGCTCGAGAACGTCTGCATGATCTCCTCGTCCACCGCGCGGATCACCTCTTGGAGTTCGCGCCGCGCGTGACGCACGTCGCTCACCTGCGCGTCGAGGATCTTGTAACGCTCCTCGAGCGCGGCGAGCTCCTCGAGGGCCAACGGATTGATGGGGCCCAGTGAGGTGATGCGGGCCTCGAGCTCGCCGACGCGCTGTTCCATCGAGATGCCGTCGGGCAGTTCCACCTCGTCGGCCGGCCCCATCTCGTTAGGCGCCAGTCCCAGGTCGCGCGCGATCACCTCGTGCAGGTTGGCCACCTTGACGGCCAGTTCGGCCTGCTCAATTTCGCTCTTGCGCATGGACTCGCTGAGCTCGACCAGTCGAGCGTCGGCCGCGTTGCGCGAGCGTCGTATTTCCTCTAAACGTTCGGCGCCGGCCCGGGTTGCCTCGAGCTGCTCACGATACGAGGAGTCCATTGCCTCCTGGGAGACCCGAATCTCGTCCGAGGCCCGTTGCACCAGAGCGGCCAATCGGTCCAAGACCACGAGGTCGAACTCGAGCGACTCACGGCGACCGGCCGCTTCGGCCCGTTCGCTGGATCGACCCTCGAGGCGCTGCTCGATTTCGCCCTTGCGTTGCGTGATAAGGCGTCGGCGTTCGCCGAACTCGGCCTCGCGCCGCGACAGTGCGGTCGTCAGTTCGCCCACCAGGCCTCGATGGACCTCGACGAAGGCCCGAGCCTCCTCACTCAGTTGCTCGCGTCGTCCCGCCTCGTCCACCGTCCGCTGCAACGTCGCCAACTGGTCGCGCAACGACAACATCTCTTCGTCGACGGCGACAATTTGACCGCTCAGTGCCGACTCGTCATTCCCAAGCGATTCACTGGCCGCTGCCAGTTCCGCTGTCAGTTCGTCGAGACGCGCGATCTCTCGATGTCGCCGTTCCACTTCGGCCTCGGCCTGCGCCACCTGGGTGGTCGCCCGATTAACACGCTGGCGAGCGCCCACCGCGGCGGCGTCGGCCTTCGCGTGGCGTTCGCGAATCGGCGCGACGGCGTTGTGAGCTTCGTGGGCCACCAGGCGCGCCTCGTCGACCGTCGACCTCGTGACGACAGCGCGTCCGGAGGCCACGCGCCAGCCCGACGCAGAAAAACGGTCACCTTCGCGCGTGACGATTACCAGTTCGGGATTGAGTATCGCGACTTCAATGCCCGACTCCCAGTCGCTCGCCACAAAGGCCCGCGAAAAGAGTGCGTCGAGCACTCGCGAGACGTGCGTGGGCGCGCCCCGGCGTTCGCGCACCAGCGTTCGCAACGCCGTGCAACCGGTGGGCGTCGCCGGCGCGGCCACGTCTGCGTCGCCGGCCGGCAAGATGAGCCCCGCCCCGCCCTCACGGCGCAGGGCCTGCAGTGCCGCGCGCGCCGACTTTCGTCCGTCGACCACCATGGCCCCGACCGAGGCGCCAGCGGCCGACTCCACGGCCAACTCCCAACCCGCGTCCACGTCGATGAGTTCTAAGAAAGGGCCCAGCACGCCCTCCAGGTCGCCGATAATCGCGCCGCCGCCGGCGCCCGAGAATTCATCCAGGGCCCGAGCCAAGGCCTCGGCGCGGGCCTGGGTCCTCGCCGCCACGTCGGTTGCTTCTCGTAGCGCCTCGCCGGCCGCGGTGCTCTCCTGCTCAGCCAGTTGCGCCTCGTTTTCGGCGACCCCGCGCTCTTCCAACGCGGCCGCGTGGCCTCGCTCGGCGTCGGCGAACGTTTTCTGCGCGCTTTGGTGAGCGCGTAGGGCTTCGCCCTGGCGCCCCTTCACGTCGTTAAGACGTGTGGCCGCGCGTCGTTCACTGTCGCGCAGCGAAGCGAGCGAGCGCTCGAGCAACGCCACTCGCTCGAGGGCCGCGTTGAGGTTCGCCTCGTCACCCTGGGCCGACACCGAGCCCCACGTGGTCTCGTAGTGCTGCTCGAACTGCGCCAGCTCCTGGCGGGCCAACGCGAGTTCGTCGCGCTGGGATCCCAATTGCGCCTCTTCGTGGTCCAGTACAGCGAGGTCGGTCACGAGTTTGGCGCCGTCAGCCTCCAGGGTCGCGATCACGTTCTCGTCGGCCGAGGCAATGAGGGCCATACGCAGCGATCGATCACGCTCCTGGATAATCGACGAAGTGCCGCGGGCCCGTTCGGACAGGCCCTGCAGGGTTCCGAGCGTGGAGGCGAGCATCTCCTCGCGGCGACTGGCGATTTCGGCCGCGGCGGCCGAGGCCTGCGCGTCAAGGGTCACCAGTTCGAGGCGAAGCGCGCGTTCGCGTGACGACGAGCCAGCCAGTTCGGATTCCAGTTCGCGCCGGCGATGTTCAAAATTGGTGAGCCGGGTGAAAAACAGGGCGTGGCGCGCCCCGCGCAGGTCGCCCTCCACATTGGCGTAACTGCGCGCCGAGGCGGCCTGTCGTTCGAGCGGGCGCATCTGGCGGCGCACCTCTCGAACCAAGTCGCCCAGTCGTTCGAGGTTCTCCTGGGTCTGAGCCAGGCGGCGCTCGGCGCGCTCCTTGCGCCGACGGTGCTTTAGGACACCGGCCGCCTCTTCGATGACGGCGCGGCGATTCTCCGAACTCGAGTTGAGTATCGAGTCGAGCTGGCCCTGACCGATGATCATGTGCTGTTGGCGTCCCACGCCCGAGTCACCCAGCAGTTCCTGCAGGTCCATCAGGCGACAGGTGGTGCCGTTAATCGCGTACTCCGAGTCGCCGTTGCGAAAGAGGGTGCGCGAAATGGTCACCTCGGCGCCGTCGACGGGCAGGCGCCCGGCCGAGTTATCCAGGGTCAGGGCCACTTCGGCCCGGCCGAGGGCGGGCTTGGTGGCGGTGCCCATGAAGATGACGTCGTCCATCTTGCCGCTGCGCAGCGCGCGCGTGCTTTGCGCCCCCAGGACCCAGATGACGGCGTCGACGACGTTGGACTTGCCCGAACCGTTGGGACCAACCACCGCGGTGACACCAGGTTCAAACTCCAACACGGTGTTGTCAGCGAAGGACTTGAAGCCCTTCATGGTTAATCGCTTAAGAAACACGCGTAGACGCTACCAACCTTCCTCGCCCGTTTTGGCCGCTAGCTCTGACACTTCTCACAAAAGAATGTCGAGCGCTGGCGCACCATGACGCGCGAGATGGGCAGTCGACACTGTAGGCAGGGCTGACCCTCGCGCCCGTAGACCTGGAGGTACTGCTGATAGGACCCGGGCTTGCCGTCGGGGTCGACGAACTGCTCGTCGGCCAGGGTGGTGCCGCCGTGCTTGATGGCGTTGGTCAAGATCTCGGTGATGGCCCGGTGCAGGCGGCGGATCTCGATGGTCGAGAGCGTCTCGGCCGAACGGTCGTAGCGCAGGCCGGACGCGAAAAGGGTTTCGTCGGCGTAGATGTTGCCCAATCCGGCGATGATGTCCTGATCGGTCAGGACCACCTTTAACGAGGTGGAGCGGCTGCGCAGGATGGCCGCGAATCGGTCCCAGCCAATCTGGTCCTCGAAGGGGTCGATGCCCAGGTGGGCCAGTTCGGGGATCTCGCGGCGCAGTCCCAGACCGTCGCCGCCGATGGAGAGTCGGGCGAACTTCGAGATCTCGACCTCGCTGGGGTCGCCCGGCGGCGTCGAGACGTAGAGCTCGCCGAAAGTTCGTGGATCGACGTAGCGCAGTTCGCCGCCCTGGACGAAGCTGAAGACCACGTGGGTGTGCTTGGGCTTGAGGTCCTTGGGACCCTTGGCCCGCAGCAGCTGGCCGCTCATGCCCAGGTGCACCACCAGGTGGGTACCGTTCTCCAGGCCAAAAATGAGGTTCTTGCCGAGGCGTTGCGCCGACTTGATGGTGTGGCCCTCGATGGCCATTCGGAATTCCTTGGCCGTCTTGTGACGACGCACCACCCGTCCGTTGGTGACCGCGGCCGATTTCACCTTCTTGCCAATGAGGTCGCGGGCGAGCGACGTCCGCACCGTCTCGACTTCGGGTAATTCAGGCATCGCGGCGCCGCTCCCACGCGGCCCGGGCGGCCTGAGTCTCCGCGATCTTCTTGGACTTGCCCTTGCCGGTGCCGCGCAGCAGTCCCACGATCGAGACAGTTGCCTCGAAGGACATTTCGTGCGCGGGGCCGTCCGAGGTGACGTCGTAGACCGGCACGCCGTGCCCGCCGGCCTCGGACCATTTTCGCAGTCTCGTCTTGGGATCGACGTCGTCGGGACTGAGGGCCGCGGACGCCACGTCCTCGCCGAGCGACAGATGCACGAAGGTCTTGGCCGCGTCAAAGCCCCGTTCCAAGTAGAGCGCCGCGACGACCGCCTCAAAGGCGTCGGCCAGCAGCGAGGGGCGTTCGAGACCGTGCGACTTCACCTCGCCGCGACCGATGCGGATGAAGTCGCCGAGGTTGAGGCGTTGGGCTGCGCGAGCGAGGGACGCCTCATTGACCACCCGCGATCGCACCAACGAGCCGGATCCCTCGTCCAGTTCGGGGTACTCGTTGACGATGAGGTCGGCCACGGCCAGGTCGACGACCGCGTCACCCAAGAACTCGAGGCGTTCGTTCGAGCGACAATCGTGCTCGGCGGCGTAACTCGAGTGGGTGACGGCCAACGCTAATAACTCACTCTCGGGAGACACTCCCAATCGCTCCGCTAATGCAGTAAGGGGTGAGAGCAACAGGCTCACGAACCTCGTTACGCAGCCTGCAATTTGACGAGCACGTACTCGACGGCGTCGTGCACCGACAGCAGCCCTTCGAGGTCCTCGTCGTCAATGTGGAAGCCGGCCACGTAGGCCGATAAGTTCTCTTCGAGCGCCTCGACCAGTTCAATTAGGGCGAGCGAATCGGCCCCAATATCGCTAAATGGCACGTCTTCAGCGATGTCGTCGGGGCTTTTTTCGAGTATTTCGGCCAGTTGCTCTCGGACAATCGCCAAGATGGCGGCCCGGTCGAGCGGTGAGGAAGTTCCAGCGTCAGCGGTCATGACCACTCCTTTTTGTTGCTGCTCTACACTACCGAGCAGCGACCCATGACCGACTCGTTACTATTCGTGATCAGGTCGAATGGTCGTACGAAGTTTCTCCACCACGCCGGCGCGGTCCACCTCGGCGGCCACGCGCAACGCGTTCATGATCGCCGTGGCGTTGGACGATCCGTGACTGATCACGCAGATCCCGTTGAGGCCGAGCAGCATGGCGCCGCCCTGGTTTTCCGGCGTTAGTTGACTGGCCAGGGGCAACAATTGTCCAAAGAGCACGTCGCCGGCGGCCCGGGTGGCCTCATTGGTATTGATGACCTCGAGTACGGCGGCGAAGATGAACTTGAGCGCGCCCTCGAGGGTCTTTAGCGCGACGTTGCCGGTGAATCCATCGGTGACCACGACGTCGACGCGCGAAGGAATAAGGTCGCGGCCCTCGACGTTGCCCGCGAAGTTGAGCCCGTTCGTCGCGGCCAGTAGTTCGTGGGTCTGCTTCACCAGCGGCGTCCCCTTGGAGGACTCTTCGCCGATCGAGAGCAGTCCCACGCTCGGACTGGCCACGCCGTAGTGGGCCGTGACGAAGGCGGCGGCCATTTGGGCGAACTGGACCAGCATCTCGGGCGTGCACTCGGCGTTGGCCCCGGCGTCCACCAGTACCGTGGGCGTGCGGCCGGGGTTGGGGATGGGCGTGGCGATACAGGGCCGCACCACGCCGGGCAGGCGCCCGAAGCGCAGCAGCGCCGAGGCCATCGTGGCGCCGGTATTGCCGGCCGAGACCATGGCGCTGGCCTTGCCGTCGCGCACCAGCTCGGCCGCGCGCACCAGGGACGAATCCTTCATGCGCCGCACGCTCGAGGCGGGGTCGTCGTCCATGGCGATCACTTCGGTGCAGGTAACTACTTCCAGGCCCAACGGGTCGCCCATGAGGTCCGCCACGCCCACCAGGGTGACCGAGAGGCCTAGCTCGTCGACGGCGCGACGGGCCCCCTCAATGATCTGACTGGGAGCAAAGTCACCACCCATCGCGTCCAGGGCGATGGGCAGGGCCAACTAATTGACCTCGACGGCCGTGCGACCCTTGTACCAACCACAGTTCGGGCAGACAATGTGGGGCAACTTCGAGGTCGCGCACTGCGGGCAGACGCTGCGCGCGGGGCGCTCTAGGCACCAGTTCGCCGCGCGGCGACTACGCGTCTTGGCTTTGCTGGTCTTGCGCTTGGGAACGGCCATCGATCTTCTCTTTCAACTAGACGGGCGAACCCGTCACACTTCTTTGGATTCATCGGCGCGTACGTCGATGAAACGGAGTTCGTCAAGTGTAGCCCAGCGCGGGTCGACCGGTCCCTGGCAGTCGCAACTCTCGTCGTTTCGGTCCGCCCCGCAGTAGGGGCACAGTCCCTGGCAGTCCTCGCGACACAACGGCGCCAACGGCAAATCCAGGAAGATGGCGTCGTGGACCAGGGGCGCCAGGTCGATGAAATCATTCTGTACCGGGTAGGCCTCGTCGTCCGCGAGGGCTTCTTCGTCGACGAATCGCTCGTTGACCGCCACGTTGCTGATGCCGAGGATCGGCGTCGAACACCGTCGGCAGATCCCGTGCCAGGGCGCCTCGACGCGCCCGCGCGCGCGCAGCCCCCCGCTGAAACTCTCGATGCGTAGTTCAACTTTGACGGTCGCCTCACTGAAGACGTCGGTCTCGGAGTAGCCGCGCGGGGCGAACTCGCGCGGCTCGTCGAAGAGCGCCTCAAAAGTCAGTTTCGCCGTCGACGGCACGGCGCGCAGCAACTGAGCCACCGGGACGAGGTAGGGCGAGGACACGGCTTAGTAGGAGTCCTGGTCGAAGAAGGACGCCTCATCGAAGTTGGATACCTCGTCGTACTCGGCCGGCGGCGGCGGGTTCTGGGCCGTGCCCAAGAACTCGTCGGTCCCCGGGTGCCTCTCGGCGGCCTGATTGGGCAGGGCCTGCGCGTTGAGGCGTTCGCGGCCCGAGCGGATGGTCTTGAGCAGTCGCTCCATCACGATTTCGTAGCTACCGAGCTTGCCGTCGAGGTAGTCCTCGTGCTCGTTGACCATCTGACGCGCCTGGGCCTGGGCCTGCGAGACAATCTGCTCGGCCTTGATTCTCGACTGGCGCACGACCTCGGTCTTGTCGACCATGCGCGCCGCCTCGGCGCGCACCTGATCCATGAGTTGCTGGGCCTTTTGCACCTCGGCGGCCATCAACTCCTCACGGTCGCGCAGCGCCCAGCGCGCTTCGCGGATCTCGTCGGGCAGGCTATGCAGGGCCTGTTCTAACAGGCTCAGCACGTCCTCGCGCGGCACCAGGGCCGAGTTCGACAGGGGCATCTGCTTGGCGTTGGCAATCAGGTCGATCAGGTCGCGCAAGTCGGTCTCGATGTCGCGGCGCGCGTGGCGCCCGGTGAGTTCCTCGGTTTCTTCTGCGTCGTCGTAGCCGTCGAAACCCGTCACCGTCCGCCTCCTAGAAACTTGCCCTGCAATCGCTTGAAGACCGGGGCCGGCACGAACTGGGACACGTCACCACCGTAGCGAGCCACCTCGCGCAGCAGGCCCGAGGAGATGAAGGAGTGATGCGAGCTCGAGGGGATGAAGAGCGTCTCGACGCCGGAGAGGGAACGGTTCATCTGGGCCATCTGCAACTCGCTCTCGAAGTCCGAGACGGCGCGCAGGCCCTTGACAATGGCGGTCGCCTCGACGTCGCGGGCCACGTTCACGAGCAGGGTGGCAATGGAAACGAAACTGACGTTCTTTATGTGCGCGCAGGACTCGGCGATCATGTCGCGGCGTTCGTCCAGGTCGAAGAGGGCCTCGGACTTCTGCGGGTTGCGGATGGCGGCCACCACGATCTCGTCAAAGATGTGCGAGGCCCGCTCGACGACCTCCAGGTGCCCGTTGTGAAAGGGATCGAAGGACCCGGGAATCAGGCCCACCGTCACTCGTCATGTCCTTCGCGCGGTTCCAACATCGTTACGAGCGTAGTGCCGTACCGCTTCGTTTTGGTAACGATCCAGCCCTGGGGCGCCGCCATATGGCGATCGTTTTCAACGACGACGCGCGCGGCGCTCACTCCTTCGAGCACGCTGTCGAGGTCGAGGGGACCGTAGGGCGGATCGGCCAACACCAGGTCGAGGTCGGCCGTGGGCTGCCACGACGGCAGCGTGGCGCGCACAAAGAGTGCCTCGCCCTCCAACTTGAGCGGCTCTAAGTTGGCCCGCGCGGCGAGCAGGCAGGCGGGGTCGCTGTCGACGAAGTAGACCTTGGACGCGCCGCGCGACAGCGCCTCGATGCCCATCGCGCCCGAGCCGCAGTACAGATCGGCCACCGTCAGCTCGAAGAGACCGCCGCGACTCTCCAGCATGGAGAAGATGGCTTCGCGGGCATAGTCCGTGGTGGGGCGCACCGTGGGCGGAATCTTTGCCTTGAGCGGTCGTCCCCGAGCCACCCCACCAATTACTCGCACGTTTGAAGGCTACGCCCTCGAGTGGCTAGGACTTGAACAAGTAGTCGGCCTCGTGGTCATCGACAAACAGGCGCAACTCGTCGACCATCTCGGCTTCGAGGTGCAGCGTGTCATCGCTCACCATCGCGGTGGCCACGGCCTGGGCGGCCACCAACAGGTCCTCGTCGTCGCGCAGCGAGGCCAGGCGCAGGTCGCTGCGACCGCGCTGACGGGCGCCCAACAGGGTGCCCTCGCCGCGCAGGTCGAGGTCAATTTCGGCGAGCACGAAGCCGTCGTTGGAACTCACCAACGCTTCGAGACGGCGCACGCCGTCCTCGCTGGGCGCATCGCCGAGCAGGTAGCAATAGCTCTGGGTCCGGTCACGTCCCACCCGCCCGCGCAACTGGTGCAGCTGGGCCAGTCCGAATCGCCAGGCGTCCTCGATGACAATCACGCTGGCTTCGGGCACGTCGACGCCCACCTCGATCACCACGGTCGCGACGAGCACGTCGAGGCTGCCGATGCGGAAGCGGGACATCACCTCTTCCTTGTCCGGTCCCTTCATCTGACCGTGCAACAGGCCCACGCGCAGGCCCTTCAGTTCGTGCTCGACCAGGCGGTCGCGCTCCTCGATGGCGCTGGTGGCCTCGACGCGCTCCGAACCCTCGATCAAGGGGCAGATCACGTAGGCCCGTCGTCGCGCGGCGACTTCGTCGCGCACTCGTTGCCAGCACTGCGCCACTTCGTCCTCGCTGCGCGCCCACGTCGTCACGATCGGCACCCGCCCGCCCGGCAGTTCGTCGAGCACCGAGCGGTCCAGGTCGCCGAAGACCACCATCGCCGCGGTGCGCGGAATCGGCGTCGCGGTCATGACCAACAAATCGGGGTCGATCTCCTCGGCCGAGCGCACCCGACCGGCCTCGCGCAGCGCGGCGCGCTGCTCCACCCCGAAGCGGTGCTGCTCGTCGATGACCACGGCGCCCAGGGACTTGAACTTCACGTCGCTGGTGAGCAGGGCGTGGGTGCCCACCACGATGTCGACCGATCCTTTGGCGAGGCCGTCCAGTACCGCCTGGCGTTCCTTGACCCTCAGGCGACCCGTCAGCAATTGGATTGACAGCGGCCGCTCGCCGCCCAAGACGGCTGCGTCGTGGATGCTGAGCGACTCGAGGTCTCGGCGGATCGAGACGAGGTGTTGTTCGGCCAGGACCTCGGTCGGGGCCATCAGCGCGCCCTGGCGCCCGCCGTCGATCGAGGCCAGCAGGGCCGTGAGGGCAACCACCGTCTTGCCCGAACCAACGTCACCCTGCAACAGGCGGTGCATGGGCAGCGGCGAGGACATGTCGGCGGCGATCTCCCCGAGCACGCGCCGCTGGGCCCGCGTGAGCGTGAAGCGATGACCGGCCAGAAAACGCCGCACCAGCGAGGACGTCGGCGTCGCGAGGGCGCCGGGCGCCACGTCCAAGTCGTCGCTGTTCATTGGGTGACGGACCCCCGAGGCACTCTCCTCGAGCCGGCGACGGCGCAGCGCGAGCAGCAGCTGCAGGCGCAAGAACTCGTCGAAGACCAGGCGCCGGCGCGCCGGGGCGACGTCGCCCATCTCCTCGGGCAAGTGGATGCCCCAAAACGACGTCGTGCGCTCGACCAGGTCGAGATCGGCCAGCACCGACGCCGGCACCGGGTCGAGCAACCGGCCGGCGCGGCGCAGGGACTCCTCGACGAAGCCGCCCATCTCCCAACTGGTGAGACCGGCCTTGCCCGACGCGGGATAGATGGCCACCACCCGGCCGACCCGCGAGGCGTCGCGCTCCTCGCCCGAGGCGCCCACGATGACGTCGACAACGGGATTGGTCATCTGACGCTGGGCGCGGTAGTCGGTAACCTTGCCAAAAAAGAGGGCCTGGACCCCCACGGTCAGTTGACGTTCGCGCCACGCCTGATTAAAAAAGACGACCTTGAAGACCTCGCCGTCGTCGCTCACCGTCACCTCGACCATGACCTTGCCCTGGCGCGTACGCCGGCTACTGACCTTCTGGACCTGGGCGAAGACGGCCGCCTCGTCGCCCACGTTGAGATCCGAGAGGTCAATGCGCTTGGTGCGGTCAATGTAGCGACGCGGATAGATGGTCAGTAAGTCAAACACGTTCTCGATCTCGAGTGAGGCCAGCGCGGCGACGCGTTTCTCGCCCACGTGGCGTAACTGGCTCACCGACACCTCGCCCAACTGGCGTAGTCGGCGCGGCGCCGCTTCGCTCACTCGATGCCGAAGTAGTACGGGTAAAGGGGCTGGCCGCCCTGGTGCACTTCCACGCTGAGCGAGGGATACTCGTCGGCCAAGAACTCAGTGATCCTTCGGGTGTTGGCCGGCGTCGACCCATCACCTTCGATGATGGTGATCAGTTCGTGCGGGGGCGTGACCAGCGTGGCGAGCAGCAGGTTGGCCGCGCCGGCAATCGAGTCGGCGATCGACTTCACACCGGTGGCGCTCAGTCCAATCCAGTCGCCCACGTGCACGTCACCGGCGTCGGTGTGGGTGTCGCGCACCGCGCGGGTCACCTCACCGGCCAGAACGTGCGACGCCGACTCGCACATCGTGCGCGCGTTCTGCTCGCCCGAGGCGTCGGGGTCGTAGGCCAGCAGCGCCGCGAAGCCCTCCACGATGGAACTGGTCGGCACGACCGTCACCGCCGGCTCGACCAGCTGGTCGACCTGTTCGGCCACGGGCAGGATGTTCTTGTTATTGGGCAGGATCACCACCTGGGCCGAACCAGTGGCGAGGACCGCCTCCACCAGGTCGGCCGTCGAAGGATTCATTGATTGGCCCCCCTTGACCAAGGCGCGCACCCCCAGCGAGCGAAAGATTCGCCCCACGCCGTCACCGACCACCACCGCCACGACCGCGGTGGTGGGGGCGTCGTTGCGCGCGGCGTCGTCGGGCTGGTCGGCGCGACCCTCGCGCACCCATCGCTCCTCGACGATCTGCTCGCTGAGGTCGGTGATGCGAATCTCGCGGGGTCGTCCGGCGTCGAGGGCCGCCTCGATGGCCGCGCCAATCTCGTCGGTGTGAATGTGGCAGTTGTAGAGCCCGTCGCCGCCGACGATCACAATCGAATCGCCGATACCGGCCCAAACGTCGCGAAACGCGTGCATCTTGTGGTCGTCAGCGTCGAGCAGGTACATCACTTCGTAACGCAGATTGGCGACGTCGCCCGGGCCGTGGGCCGGCGACACCTCGTACTCGTTGAGCACGATCGATTCGATCGGCGGCGCCTCGGGCAACGGGTCGTGCGCGACCACGCTGCACAGGGAGTCAAAGAACAACAACAGGCCCGCGCCGCCCGCGTCCACCACGCCGGCCTGCTTCAAGACCGGCAGTTGTTCGGGCGTGAAGTCGAGCGCCTCGCCCGCTCGCTCGCGCGCTCCGCGCACCGTTGAGGTGAGCGACGAGTCGTCGAGGCCCGCGCCCTCCGCGCCGGCGCGCGCTATCGACAGGATGGTGCCCTCAATCGGACGAACCACCGCCTGGCGGGCCATCAGGTCCGCGTGCACGAGAGATTCGACCAGCAGCGACGGGGAGATCTCGGCGACGGCCTTGAACTTCTCCATCAGGCCGCGCAGCAGCTGGGAGAGAATGACGCCCGAGTTGCCGCGTGCCCCCATGAGCGAACCGTGGGCGACGGCCTGGCAGATCTCGGCCATGGCGGCGTCGGGGCCGAGCGGCTCGAGTTCGGCGACGACCGATTCAATGGTGAGCGTCATGTTGGTCCCCGTGTCGCCGTCGGGGACCGGGTACACGTTCAGTCGGTTAATGACCTCTTTATGCGCGCGTAAAACCTCCGCAAATGTTGCAATTGTGGCACGCAGGTCTCGAGCGGACAGCGTCGTCGGAGAGGTCATTGCTAGCGATGCTACAATGGTCCTTCGCTTTACGCCGGCCCCCGCAACGGGTGGGAGCCGAGAACTAGGAGCACGTTCCCATGGCATCAGTCTGCGAAATCTGCGGCAAGAAGCCGTCGTTTGGCATGAACGTCTCTCACTCGCACCGGCGCACCAAGCGCCGTTGGGATCCCAACATCCAGCGCGTGCGTGCGCTGGTGGGGGGCAGCCCCAAGCGGGTCAACGTCTGCACCGGATGCCTGCGTTCGGGCAAGATCGTCAAGCCCGCCCGTCGACCGGCCGACGCCTAGACCTTCAGAGTTTGTGTTGCCAGCCCCGTCGGGCGAAGGCCTCGCCGTCACAGAGCCGCACCGAGTGGTCTTGATGAATAGTGCCGATGCTGAGCGGGGCGCGTAGTCCACGGTCGACGAATATCAAACGCAGTCGCGCCGGATCATCCGTCACGATCACCAATTCGTAGTCCTCTCCCCCGCTGATTGACTCTTCGAGGGTGGCGCCCGTCGCCACGGGCACGTGGCTCAGCTCAAAACCAACGTGCGAGGCGTCGGCGAGGCGGTGAAGGTCAATACCCAGACCATCGCTGAGGTCCATCATGGCGTGCGCGCCGGCCTGTCGTGCGGCGATCCCCTCTTCAATGCGCGGCCACGGCCGTCGGTGCGCGATTACCAACTCGTCGCTGAGCGCCGCCCCCTCGCGTCGTCGGCGCAGTCCGGCCGCCGAGCGGCCGAGCGGGCCCGTGACCAAGATTTCGTCGCCCGCTCGCGCGCCGCTGCGCAGCACGGCGCCGCGGTCGGGACACTCGCCCATCACCGTGACGGCGACGACGACGTCGCGTGATTGCGAAAGATCGCCCCCGACGATCGGGCAGTTGGTGATGGTCGCGGCGTCGGCCAGGCCGCGATGCAACTCTTCTAAGTCGGTGCCGGGCGGCGAGCTCACCGCCGTGACGGCCGCGCGGGGCCGGCCCCCCATGGCCGCCAGGTCCGACACGGCCGAAGCGAGCGCCTTGAAGCCCAAGTCCTCTAAGGGAAAAAGCGCCGCGTCGAGGTGCACGCCCAGCACGCAGACGTCAGTACTGACCAGCGCCTGACCGACAAAAGGGGCTAAAACCGCGGCGTCGTCGCCCACGTGCACCTCGCCCACGGGAATCATTCGACGTGCGACTATGGCGGCGATACGCTCAAGTACGTCATCCTCGCGACGGAGTTGCTCACTTGGGGGAGTGGGCGGGTCAATCGACGCGTGCATGTCACTGTCTTATCAGGGCCACGGCGCAACGGCGCGCCGTGGGAGATAGAAGGGATTCACCTTGACGTACCCCACCCCCAACAAACGGCTCATTGAGTGGGTTGACGAAATAGCCCAACTCACCACCCCGGATCGCATCCACTGGTGCGACGGATCGGCCGAGGAGTACGACGAACTCTGCCAGTTGCTCGTCGACAACGGTACCTTCACCAAACTCTCCGAGGCCAAGCGCCCCCATAGCTACTACGCGACGTCGGACCCGGGCGACGTCGCGCGCGTGGAAGACCGAACCTTCATCTGCTGTGAGAACGAAGAGGACGCGGGACCGACCAACAACTGGCGCGATCCCGAGGACATGCGAGACCTGCTCACGGGCCTGTTTCGAGGGTGCATGAAGGGCCGCACCATGTACGTGGTGCCCTTTTCCATGGGACCGCTGGGGTCCAACATCTCGCACATTGGCGTCGAGATCACGGACTCGGCCTACGTGGCGGTCAACATGCGCATCATGACCCGCATGGGCCGCGGCGCACTGGACGTCCTAGGCGAGCACGGCGCCTTCGTGCCCTGCCTGCACTCGGTGGGCGTGCCGCTCGAGGACGGCGAACGCGACGTCACCTGGCCCTGCGACGCAGAAAACAAGTACATCGTGCACTTCCCCGAGACCCACGAGATAATCTCCTACGGTTCGGGTTACGGCGGCAACGCCCTCTTGGGCAAGAAGTGCTTCGCGCTGCGCATTGCCTCGGCCATGGCGCGCGACGACGGATGGCTCGCCGAACACATGCTCATCTTGAAGCTCACCAATCCCCAAGGCGAGTCGCGCTACGTCACCGGCGCGTTCCCGAGCGCCTGCGGCAAAACCAACCTCGCGATGCTGGTGCCGTCGCTGGCGGGCTGGAAGGTCGAGACAGTGGGTGACGACATCTGCTGGATGAAGCCCGGTCCCGACGGACGTCTCTACGCGATCAACCCCGAGGCCGGTTTCTTCGGCGTCGCTCCGGGTACCAACATGACGACCAACCCCAACGCCATGCTCTCGGTGCAGGCCAACACAATCTTCACCAATACCGCCATTACCGCGGACGGCGACATCTGGTGGGAGGGCATGGAGGATCCCACGTCACCGCTCACCGATTGGAAGGGTCAGCCTTGGACCAAGGACAGCCCCACGCCGGCCGCGCACCCCAACTCGAGGTTCACCGCTCCGGCCAGCCAGGACCCGGCGATCGCGCCCGAATGGCAGGACCCCGCCGGGGTGCCCATCGACGCCATCCTCCTGGGGGGCCGTCGCGCCAGCGTCATTCCCCTCATCTTTCAATCACGAAATTGGGAGCACGGTGTCTTCCTGGGTTCGATCATGGCCTCGGAGACAACGGCGGCGGCCACCGGCAAGGTCGGTCAGCTGCGACGTGACCCCTTCGCCATGCTGCCCTTCTGCGGCTACAACATGGGCGATTACTTCAAGCACTGGCTCAGTTTCTCGGATCGATTTAGCGAAGAGACATTGCCCAAGATCTTCTACGTGAACTGGTTTCGCAAAGGTGACGACGGACGCTGGCTCTGGCCGGGCTTCGGCGAGAACAGCCGGGTGCTCGAATGGGTCTTTGATCGTGTCTCGGGTCGCGGCGATGCCGTCGAAACGGCCATTGGCTTTGTGCCCACCACGACCGCCATCAACGTTGAGGGCCTCAAAGTCACTCCCGGCGACATGGCCGAACTTCTCAACGTCGACGCCGACGAGTGGCGCGCCGAAGTGGCAGGAATTCGAGAGCACTACGTCCAGTTCGCGGACCACCTGCCCGAGGAGTTGACCAATCAAGTGAACGACCTAGAAGCCCGACTGGCCTAAGTCATCATCGATGAGATCAGCTTTCGGTTCAGTCACTAAGTGAATGTGGAACGTGAATTGCGCTCCAGCCCTATGGAGTTACTTGTCACGGATTTCGCGATTGTGCATGATTAGCCGAATCGAAAAAAGTGGACACGAAAGGAGCCAGCGGCCACCATCAAACTCATGTCACATTGAACCCTAATTATTCAGGGGGCCGAAAATCTGAGATTACGCACGTCGGCTTTCCGAACTTGCTTTGAATCATTAAATGCTCCAACGAACGCGGCGAGTTATCTACTCGAGCAAAGTTACTCACACACGCGAGCATGTAAGTGCGTATCGTGCCATCCGTCCATATAAAGGCACTCACTCTTTAGTGTCCCCTCAAGTTCAAATCCAGTTTTTGCGGCGACACGACACGATGCAACATTGTGTACGGAGTGGATGAGTTCCAATCGATGCAGCCCTAATTGACCAAATGCCCATTCACAAATCGCGGTGGTGGCAAGTGGCGCATAGCCTTCGCCTCTTGATCGAGGAAGCACCCAATATGCAATTTCGGCCAAGCCGCCGATCAGATCGATCGTTTGAAACGCAAAACGGCCGAAAGCGAGGTTGTCGGTTGTCTTCGCAAGTGCCCAACACGCCCCAGTCTCGTTTCGCCAAGTCTCAATCCAACTCTCGATGACTTGTTCCGCCTCGGCCGTATCGAATGAGTACGGGATCCATTTCTGAATCTCAGAATCGCTGTATGCGTCGACCACGACGGAGGCATCTTCGAGAGTCCATGGCCGCAGAAAGGACCGGTCGTCAACGTCAAGAATTGGTTGCGGAACGCTGCTTAAAGTACCTGGCGTGATCACGGAATCGATTAAACGGGGCATCACACAATTATGGTTGATGCGAATCGTGGATAATTGAGTCGGAAAAACGGATTTTTGCGTACTAAACCTCGCCGCCAGTAATTCAAGCTGCGAACTCGGTGACAGACCTGTCACATTGAACCCGCGGACGAATTAGTCGACGGTTTCGGCGTCGGCCACGATCAAGCGCGGTCCTGAAGGCCAGTCAAAGTAGCGCCACGTCCAGTTGATCATCACGCGTAGGCGATTGCGAAAGCCAATCAGGTAGAAGAGGTGCAGTGACAGCCACGCCAACCAACCCGCCCGGCCCTTGATGATTATCCCGCCCGGTAGTTTTGCCACTGCCTCGTTGCGGCCAATGGTGGCCATGATGCCCTTGTTGCGATAGTGGAAGGGCTGGGTTGCCTCGCCGCGCAGCACGCGCAAAATCTGCTGACCGCAGTGGCGACCAGACTGGATCGCCACCGGAGCGAGTTGCGGGCAGTACTCGGTGGCATTGAGCGGCACGGCCGCGGCGTCGCCGACGGCCCAGACGTTGGCGCTCTCGATAACTCGAAGGTCACTCGTGACGCGAACGCGTCCGCCCGCATCCGATGTCACCGCCAGGTCGTGGGTCAGAGTTCCGCTCGCCGTGACCCCGGCCGCCCAGATGACGGCCGCCGTATCGATCCGCTCGTCGTCGGAAAAGCGAATGGCGTGCTCTTGGACTTCGACGACCGAACGGCCGCACCACACCTCGACTCCCTTGCCGGTCAGTTCCCGCGCGGCGTAAGCGCTGGCCGAAGGGGGAAAGGCCGTCAGGAGCCGCGACGCGAGGTCGACCAGGACGACGCGAACCTTCGTTTCGTCGATGCGCAGTCCGTCACGACGTATGGCAATTCGTATGAGTTCCGCCAGTGCCCCCGATGTCTCCACGCCAGTCGGACCTCCCCCGACCACGACGTAATTAAGTTGGGGCGAGGAGCCTTCAGGCAACGCGTCAGCCGCCTCTAAAGAGAGCAGCAGCCGGTTGCGCAGGCGCCGCGCGTCGGCCAACGAATAGAGCGGCAGCGCGAATTGCGACGCGCCCGCAATGCCGAAGTAGGCCGCGGTGGCGCCGGTCGCGACGACCAAATGGTCGAAGGAAATCTCGCTGGCGTCGTCAAGGACAACGAGCGAACGTTGGTGATCAACCGTTCGCACCTGACCGTGGCGGAAGCCCACGTTGGGGGCGTGCCCGAAGATGGTGCGGATCGGATAGGCCACGTCGGCCGGCTCCAAACCGGCTGTGGCGACTTGGTAGAGCAACGGCAAGAAGGTGTGGAAATTGTGCTGGTCGACGATCGTGACGCGCACCGCCTGGTTGGCCAGCACCCTCGCCGTGGCCAAACCCGCGAAGCCGCCGCCGATAATGACCACGTGAGGCAGCGCCGATACCTGCTGGCTCGTAACGGCGTCGGGGAAATTCGCCATATCCCCCTACAGCATATGGAGACTCCCCCACGTCAGCGTCGCGCGAAGCGGCGCCCGACGCCGTAGACTGCACCGCCCAACAACATCAAGACGCACAGCAGTGCGTCGCCCACTGAGAACCGCAGCGTGATCGCGACGGGGATCACCGCGCCCACCACCCACAGCAGCTGTTGGCGTACGGCGAAGCGAGCGAAGGTCCTTCCCTGCGCCCCGGGCGCCACGTGACGCTGGGTGATCGCGTCAAAGCTCGGTTGGACAATGGCCGCGCACAATCCCAGCCACGCGGCGAGCACCACTTGGGCCACGAGGGTGGGGTGCGTCGCCGCGACGCCGGCGCCCACGCCCGTCGCGAGCAGTGACAAAGTGAGCAGCGTCGACTCGGCCACGGCGTTGCGCACGCGCGTCACGATGCCCAAACCCACCAGTGAACCGAGCGCGCTGAGTGCGAGGGCCAGGGCGAACCAACCGAGGCCGGCGTGTTCGCGGCGAAGTCCGAAGGCGAGCAGGAAGGTGGCGAAACCCACGGTAAATCGCATCAACGCCGAGGCGCTCAGTCCCCACGCGACTTCGACGTCACCCATGGGATTGAGCGCGTTGAGGTCACGCTCCGCCTGGGTCAGACCCGCGATCTGTTCGCGCACGACGTTGGCCGGTCGCTGCAGACGAAGGCTGGCGACCGTGGCACAGGCAAAGACGATCGAGGCCGCAATCAGCACGCTGGGCGCGCCCAACAGTTTGAGAATTGCCGCGCCGAGTGAACCGACGAGCAGTCCGGCCAGCGTGCCGAGCAGGGTCAACTGTGCGTTATAACCGGCGAACCCCTTCTCCTGCTCGTGCTCCTGGTCCGGCCACCCCGACCGGCCCACATTGGCTGCGCTTTCGCGGAACTGGTCGGTGCGGGCCATCTGGGGAACGAGCGCTCCCCTGGTCACCACGTAGAGCTTGGATGAGATCAACACGAGGAAGGCCTCGGGAAAGAGCCAGAGCGAATGCAGGTGTTGGCTCATGGACCAACAGAACAGCACTCGCGCCCCGGCCGAAAAGGCCACGAGTATGCGACGACCGTTGGCCGACTTGTCAATGAGCGGTCCCAGGATCGGCGAGACCACGACGAAGGGCGCGATGGTCAACAACAGGTACAACAGGACTCGCGTCTTGGCTTCGGTGGGCGACACCGAAAAGAAGAGGGAACCGGCCAACGAGACAGTCACCAGCGTGTCGCCGGCCATCATGATGACGTGCACCAGAGCGAGGCGACCAAAGGCCGTGGATTGATCAAAAAGCTCGAGAGTCGCGGCCCACGCTAACGAGGCAAATCCACGAAGACGCACGAGGCAAAGCGTAGTTGACCGCTCTGACGACCCCTCCGGTGACGTGAGTCGCTCGCGATGCAGCGCCAGGTCCGCGACGACGAAACGAACTAGTTAGAGAAGCAACCCTGGCGGTACACCAACGTCGGCAACTTAGTGGGGTGGCAGAACTTCAATCGAGAGACCAGGGCCCAGCGTTGATCCGCGGGCTTGAACCGCAGCACCTCGGTGACGCCGATGGCGTTGACCTCTGTCGTGCCCACCGTGGCCCAGAGAAAGGCGAACTTCCCGGCGCAGCCGAAGTTGTCAACTGACATCACGTGAAAGGCGCCGTTCACGCCCTGGCTCAGGGCCGACGGCGTGCAGGGCGTGGCGGCCGGAGCGACCGATGAAGATTGACCAACGCGACTGACCGCCCAGCCCAACGCGAGCACCACCGCAACAGCCGCGAGCGAACGAACTATCTTCACCTACGCAGTTGAGCACAACTCGGTCTAGACCGTGTGCAAGGGCACGTTCAACATCTGCATGAACAGTGAGACCAGCGTCTGCTCCCACTCGGCGTCGCCAATGGGAACCAGAGAAATGTCGTCGAGCGTTCGACCCAGCAGCACCGCCTGCATCAACATGGCGACCGACTGCGCCGACACGTCGTCGCGCATCCAGCCGCGCTCCTGGCCGTACTCACAAATGCGCAAGAGTTCATTCGTGAGGCGAGCCTGATTGACGCCGATGAGCAGGCGCAACTCGGGGCGGGTGAGCGCGGCCGCCACGATGCGTGACGTGATGGCGCGGCGCGCGACGCGCTCCTCGCCGTTGGCGACTCGTTCCAGCACCGGACGTATGGCGTCGACGTAGTCCTCCAGCGTCATGGCCGAGTCATTGACCAGACGTAGAGCGGCAATATCCTCTTCGACGATCTTGGAAAAAATCAGGCTGTACGCGGCGTCGATGACCCCTTCGCGCGATCCGAAGTGGTGATAGACCGATCCGTAATTCACGCCGGTCGATTCGCAGATCTCGGGGATCCGAATCAGGATTTCGTCGCTGATCATGAGGCGTTCGGACACGGCTTCGAGCACGGCTTGCATAACTGGGGCCGATCTGCGCTGTTTCGCCATGTATGAATTTTATCTTTGATATACTTTTTTTGTTGAGAAAATGGTGAATCGAGTAGGGCCGAAAGTCTCTTCTTGCGCGTTTAATCGAACAAATCGTAGCGAACGACCCGATTGACTCTCCTCATTGCTTGAATCTTGTTCGTGCACGTCCACCCAGCTGAACCAGCCATTTGTGGTGGCGTCTGATCACTCGACGCGTTTCCGATTGACCGCCGCCACGAACTTCTAGGATTTGGACGATGACATCTTCGCCGACGACTCTCGACGCCCGCGTCGAGACCGTGATCCGCACCGAAGACCTCACCAAGGTCTACCCCGGTGGCGACTTTCGCGCGGTGGACGAACTGAACCTCACCGTGAGCGCCGGCGAGATCTTTGGTCTGCTCGGACCTAACGGCGCGGGCAAGACAACGACTGCCGGCATGCTCACGACTCGGGTCATCCCCACCTCAGGCACGGCCATGGTCGCCGATATCGACGTGGTCGCCCACCCGGCGCTGGCCAAGCAATTCATCGGCGTGGTCTCACAGACCAATACGCTCGATCGCCAACTCACGGTGTGGGAGAACCTCTACTTCCACGGCCGTCTCTTCGGCATGGCCTCGGCGATCTCGCGCGACACGGCCAACCGACTGCTCGAACAGTTTCAACTCACCAAGTGGGCCAAGGCCTCGGTCTACGCATTGTCCGGTGGCATGGCCCAACGACTCATGGTGGCCCGGTCGATCTTTCACAGTCCGGCGGTGTTGTTCATGGACGAGCCAACGGCCGGTCTCGACCCCCAAAGTCGTCTCGCGCTGTGGGAAATCCTCCAACAACTCAACGGCGACGGCCAGACCATCTTGCTCACCACCCACTACATGGAAGAGGCCGACCAGCTCTGCGACCGGGTGGCGATCATGGACCACGGCAAGATCCTCGCGCTGGATACGCCGGAAAATCTAAAGCACTCGGTGGGGATCGACACCATTGTCACCATCAAGTCCTCGGGCGACCAGGACCTGCTCGCCGCCGCCCTCGAGAAAGGCGTGGAAGGGGTCACCAAGAGTCGCGCAACCGACACGGGTCTGGAGTTGCACGTTCGCGGGGCCGATCGACTGCTGACGCGCGTCATCGGCGCCGCCGAGGCCGGCGGTTTCGAGATCGCCGACATTTCGGTAGCCGAGCCCACGCTGGAAACGGTCTTCATCAACCTCACCGGTAAGGAGTTGCGCGACTAATGGCCTCCAGTACGGTGACGCCCCACGAGCACATCGTGATCGGTCCGCGCAGGACGACCTACTCGGCCAGCCGCGCTGCGCTGGGCGCGCTGTTGTTGCGTGACGTCACCGTACTGCGCAAGGACCTCGGCGTCTTCGTGCTGCGCACCGTTATCCAACCCTTCCTTCTGTGCTTCGTCTTCCTCTTCATTTTCCCCAAGATCGGTCAGTCGGTCGGTGGCAGCGGCGCGGCCGCGGAAAGCGCGTTCGCCACGGTACTGGTCGCCGGCGTGGTCGGCATTTCCATCATGTTCCAGGGCGTGCAATCGGTCGCCCTGCAGATGGCCACGGAGTTCGGCTTCACCCGCGAGATCGAAGATCGCGTGCAGGCACCCTGTCCGATCTGGATGGTGGCCTTCGAGAAGGTCCTCTCGGGCGCGATCCAGGGAATGATCTCAGCGGCGATTGTCCTGCCCATTGCCTCGTTCGTGCACGCCAGCGGGGTCGAGGCACATCTGACCCTGCACTGGCTCATTATCTTGACCATGGTTCCCCTGGCCTGCATCGCCATGGCCTCGTTGGGATTGATCCTGGGCACGAGTTTCGAGCCACGAAATATCGGCATGATGTTCGGCTTCATTATTCTGCCCATCACGTTCCTCGGCGGCACGTACTACCAGTGGACGCGCCTCGCCTCGGTGCAGCTCGGTTCCGTTCACTGGTTGCAGATCATCGTGCTCATCAATCCCTTGATCTACGTCAATGAGGGCATGCGGGCCGCCTTTACCAACGTGCCGCATATGCACCTCTACGTCATCTATCCGGTCTTGATCGCCTTCTGCGTAGGCTTCCTGTCCCTGGGCCTGCGTAATTTCCGCCGTCGCGTTCTCTCCTAAGAGCGACCTAGGTTCTTCTCACCGCGATTCGTTCGCTCCGCGTTTCATCGAGCATCGTCCTAGTGTTACTGACCAGTTGGGTCACTATTGCGAATCCGATAGGTAACGTTGCGTCGTGAAGCTAGACGTCTATCAAAGCTGTTCGCGTCGCGAGAAGCGCGAGGTGCTCGACGCCTTCTGGCGATCGCACAGCCAGCCAACGTCGCGCATCCACCAGGCCGCCACCCAGTACGGACCCTACGCCGTCATCTGTCTGGCGGCGGTCGCCCTCGAGCTGGCACTCGTCATCTTCGTATCGATCCATCGGGCCTACGTAGTGGGCTGGTTGGCGGTGTTGCTCGAAGCGGTCGTGCTGGCCTCATTGTGGTGGGCCGTCGTTCGATCTCACGCACTCAAAAACGCGAGCGGTGCGTCCGAGAACTGATATCGCTCGCGCGGCTGAGGTCTCGGTGCGCCTAAAGCGGACAGGCGAATGACCCAAAGATGACGACGCTGGCGCGCCCCGGCCTCACTGACACCCAACGATCGAGTGACCGGTAGCTGGAGACCACCTCGTAGGTTCCCGCGGGCACCACGAAGTGAAACGTCCCGCGCCAGGGCAACGAGTGCGGAGGGTTGATGACCTGGACGGCAAAGGTCCGATTGTCGTGAAGGACCGTTACTGAAACCGGACCGGGATTCGTCGTTGGGGGCCCGGGCGGCGCTACGACAGGCCCCGGACCACACTCGCTCACTCGACCAGTGATTACTCCCGTTTTCGCCGAGGCGCTCGCGTTCGACACGTCACTCGCCTGTTGAGTCCCCACGCCGGCGAGCACGATGGCGGGAACCAGCATGTAACGCATTAGGTAGTGACGCGCGGTGTGCATTGTGCCTCGTCCCTGCGACCAGTTGGCCTACGGACTCGTGCGGCTGATCGCATCTCCACGGTAGCGCCACCCGGTGCGAAGCGTTACTCGCCATCGTCGAGGCAGCGGGCGCGCATTCGCGAGTTCGGGTGCGAACTCGGCCTGGGCTACCTCTCCTCACTGGCCGTACCCGACTACGAGGTGACCTGCATGTTTGGTCGCGCGCCGGACAACTGGGGCATGGAGGGCCGGCAGAGCCAGCCGCGACTGGACCAGCCGGCGTCCTAGTCGAGATGCGTTGGGCCCACGTGGTTGGCTGTTCCTACACTGAGGACGTGGAAGACCCGAACTTCGATCACTGGGAGAAACTGGCCACGCTGCACGGCACGGGCCAGGACCGCATGTACGACCTGGACGCCCTGGTAGCCGGTGGCACCTTGATGGGTCCCGAAGTGCAAGCGGCGCTCGAGCGGGTGACCGAGGGCCGGGGCGTCGACGGCCTGAACGTGTTGCACCTGCAGTGCCACATTGGCTGTGACTCGATCACGCTGGCCCGTATGGGGGGGCGCGTAACGAGCGTCGACTTCTCACCCACGGCCCTGTCCCGATTAAGGGACTTGGCCGAACAGTGCGGGGTCGAGGTCAACACCATCGAAGCCGACTCGCGCGACCTACCCCACGAACTGGATCACTCCTTCGACCTCGTCTACTCAACTATCGGCGTGCTGTGCTGGATCGACGATGTCGCCGCCTGGATGAAGGGTGTTGCACGGGTACTGCGCCCGGGCGGCCGCCTGCTCCTGGTCGAGCTGCACCCAATGCTCACCATGGTCGACAGTGTCGAACCCCTGATCCTTGATTTCCCCTACGCCTTCGACGGTGGTCACGTCTACAGCGGCACCGGGTCCTACGCCAATCGTGACGCCGACGTCGAGTGGACCGTTACCCAGTTCGCCCACAGTCTGAGCGAAGTTGTCATGACCGGCGCCGACGCGGGGCTCACGATGACCTACCTCGAAGAGCACGTGGCAATGAGCTTCGATCCCCGGGGTATGGAAGACGCTCCGCTGGAGGCTGACGGCCAATACCGGCTGCGGATCGGCGTGGGGGGACAGTTGGGGGACGGCCGGGAACCGGCCTATCCCCTGCCGGTGCTCTACACCTTTTTGGCGACCGTCCCCACCTAGGCTCGCGCAGCGTGATGCGAGCTACGAGGAAATAGCCAGTGCCCTGGTTGGATCTTGCCACTACGTTGCGCCCGCCGCAGACGCCAAGCGTCATCACGCGACTGGTTCGTGCCCTCGACCTCGCTGGACGAAAACGGCTCGTCGCGCCTACAGTGACGTAGTTAGGCGTTTCGGTCACCGGGCCGTGAACGCAGTAGCGAACAATGAGGGAGCAGTCATGAGCGACGAACAAGCGTGGAGCGGTGATGCGGTGAAGGCAACCAACGCGTGGAACGCGAGCGTCATCGAAGAGTTCCGAGCGAATGATGGCAAGGTGGGCGGCAATTTTGAAGGCGCTCCGGTCTTGTTGTTACACACCAAGGGCGCGAAGTCCGGCCTCGAGCGGATCAACCCGATGATGTACTTAGATGAGCACAAGAGGATCTTCGTCTTTGCGTCCAAGGCCGGGGCCGATACGAACCCGGACTGGTTCGCCAACCTCGTCAAGACCCCCGACGTGACCGTCGAGCTGGGCGGCGATACCTTTAACGCGACCGCCACTCCCCTGGCCGGCGCCGAGCGGGACCGGATCTACGCCACACAGGCCGAGCGCTTTCCCGGGTTCGCCGAGTATCAGGCCAAGACCGCGCGCGTCATTCCCGTGGTGGAGTTGGTGCGTTCCTAACGCGGCGTCGAACACGCCGGTCGTTGCATCGTGCCCTTACTCAGACGGTGCCGGAAAACTATCCTTGAGACTGTACGCGTCGCGTGTTGGTCCGTGGCGGGGTAGGTGGCGTACCCGCGACTCGGCTTCGAGGGTGATCGCGATATGTCCCGCGGGCACCCACCACAACGCGGTGGTGGCGTCGTTCACCCGCACGAACCATTGGCGACGTTGCAAGAGCACGGCGCGATGAAGGGGTCCGTAGACCCAGTGCGACAACTGCTCGATCGACGCCCAGACGCTCATGTTGATAATGACGCCCGCCGCCCCTTGAGGTTCCCACTCGAAGGCTTTCACGGACGTGGCGTTGCCCTCGTCGGTCTGAAGCCGCCACACGAAACCCGGTGCCCCGTCCGCGGACGCGTTGACGGGATCGAGCGCCGCGACGAATCCGGCCAGTTCTTTTGAGTCGAGTGGCGCACGCAGACGAGCGATGTTGACCTGGGCCAGCTGGTGCGCCGTCAGGCAATCGTAAGCGCCAGCGAGACCGTGTCACCTGATCGAGCGTCGAGGAGGTCAAGCTCGCGCCAGACTCAACGCAACCCGAGGAGTTCGAGGCACTCCTCCAGGCCTTCGATGCGGATGTCATCCCTACGACGTGTCTCCTACTCGGCTCACTACACCGCGACAACGACGGAGCAATGAGGCTTACCTAGAACGGTCACACGTCTCGTCACCGAGCCAGACGAGCGCTAGACATACTTCTTCACTCGCGAGTACCGGCTCGCCGACGGGACGCGCGTTACGCTGAGATGGTGGTTTCGTAAGAAACTGGGAGGTCGTTGGCGGATCGAATGACTCGAGAACCTGGCCAGCGCAGTCAACTGCAATCGCTGCTCGATTCGCAGTACTTTCTCGATACCGTGGCCGCGGGCATCGTGCTGCAAAACTCCGTGGGTGCGGTACTCGACTGCAACGACGCCGCCGTCCTCATTCTGGGCTTCACCCGTCAAGAATTGGCCACTCGCACGTCAAGCGATTTGCGATGGGGCAGCGTTCGCGAGGACGGCACGCCATTCGCGCTCGACGAGCAACCCGCCAAAGTCACGCTGCGCACGGGTGAGCCCTGCAACGACGTGATCATGGGCACCGAGAATCGCGACCGTGCGCGTCGGTGGCTATCGGTCAACACCTGTCGCGTGGTCCTCGACGAAGGAGCAATGGGCGTGATCTCGTCATTCATCGACATCACCGTGCGAGTGGTGAGGGAGCGAATGCTCCGAATGTTGACCGAAGTGAACAAGCTTGCCCTGATCGCCTTTGAACAGGACGAATACTTTCAGCGGCTCTGCGAAATAATTGTTGACGAGGGCCGCTTCGCGCTCGCCTGGGTGGGCGTGCCGTCCGGCGTCGAAGAAGGCGGCGTCACGATTGTCTACTCGGCGGGCGAGACCGGCTACCTTTACACCGGCATGGTTTCGTGGCTGGGCTCGAAGGATACCGGGCTGGGACCGAGCGGCACCGCGCTGCGCACCGGGTTGAGCCAGGTCGTGGACGACCTGCTCACTGACGCCCTGTTCGAACCTTGGCGAGAACGGGCCGAACAGTACGGGTTCAGGTCATCGGTTGCCATCCCGTCGCAGTCCAATGCGCAAAAGGCGGTGCTCTCGATCTATTCGCGCGACGCCTTTGCCTTCGATGAGGCGACGGTTCGCGCCCTGGAGGAAATCGTGCGCGAGGCCGAGTTCGTGGTCGCGCACGTCAGTTCGGTGCGCGACACCGAGCAGGCATTGCACGAGACGAACGAGGTTATCGCCACCCTTCAGGCGACCGAGCGGACCCTTAGTGAGACCGAACAGCGCTTCCGGCTCAGCTTCGAAAACAATATGGCGCCCATGATCGTCACCGATCTCGACGACCGTGTCATCACGGCCAACGACGCGTTCTGCACCATGATTGGCCGCACCAAGGAAGAGCTGATTGGACACGACTCCACGCCATTCACGTTTCCCGAAGACGTGGGTATCAGCGAAGAATCCCACCGGCGAGTGAAGGCGGGTGAAGCCTCCCAGGTTCGTTACGTCAAGCGCTACCTGCACAAGGACGGACGGATCGTGGTGGTGGAGGTCTCGCGCTCCCCCGCACTCGACGAGAACGGCGACACGCTCTACTTCGTCATCTCCGAACGTGACATCACCGAAGAGAACGCACTGTCAATCCAACTCTCGCACCAGGCCGTGCACGACCCGCTCACGGGACTGGCCAATCGGGCGCTCTTCGATGATCGACTAGCCCAGGCCATTGCCCGGGCCGTTCGTGTTGGCGGTCGGGGTGCCGTGCTGCTGCTTGACCTCGACGACTTCAAGGGCGTCAACGACATGCACGGTCACTTCATTGGCGACCAGCTCCTCGTCGCGATCGCCCATCGTCTCGAACAGGCCACCCGAATGAGCGACACCCTGTGCCGGTTCGGGGGCGACGAATTCATGTACCTGGCCGAAGGCCTGACGTCACCGGACGAGGCGGAGCATCTGGCGACGCGTCTACTCGAGTCCTTGGTCGAACCAATTACCGTCGCCGGCGCGCGCATCGAACAACGGGCCAGCATCGGCATCGTGCACTGGGATGAAACGAGCACGAGCGGCGTTGAATTGGTCCAGGACGCCGACGTGGCCCTCTACGAAGCCAAGGGCAACGGCAAGGGCCACTACGTGGTCTTTACCCCCAGCATGCACCAACAGGCCATCAGCCGCTTCGCCCTCTTCCAAGAGTTGCGCCACGCCCTGACGACCGGCGAACTGACAATGCACTACCAACCCATCGTTGACCTGCGCACCAACGAGGTCGTTGGCTTCGAGGCGCTGATGCGTTGGCAGCATCCCGAGCGTGGTTGGGTGCCGCCCAGCGTCTTCATCCCGCTCGCCGAGCAGAGCGACCTCATCTTCGATCTCGGCGCCTTCGCGTTGCGCGAAGCGGTCGCGGCCGCCAGCACGTGGACGGCGACGAACGCCGAGGGAAAGCGCCCCTACGTCACCGTCAACCTCTCGGCCCACCAGTTCCACGAACCGAAACTCGTATCCATGGTCGAAGAGGCGCTGACCATGAGCGCCATTTCCCCCGACCGCCTCATCATTGAGATCACGGAGAGCGTGATGTTGCGCGACGCCCTCGAGACGGCGATCGTGATCGGGCGCCTCCAGGACCGCGGCGTGGGCTTCGCCCTCGACGACTTCGGTACCGGGTACTCCTCGCTTTCCTACCTGGTGCTGCTGCACCCGAGGATCATCAAGATCGACCAGTCCTTTGTCCGCCCCACGCACGAGAGCCGGGACAACGACACCCTGCTCGAAACCATCATCTCGCTCGGCCAAAAGCTCGACATGACCATGCTCGGTGAGGGGATCGAAACACTCGCGCAACTCGAACGACTTCGCGGTCCCGGTTGCGAACTAGGTCAGGGCTTTCTCTTCTCACCGGCCGTACCGGCGAACGAGGTCGAGGCGCTACTCTCGCACAAGTCACACGGTTGGCCCACCCGCTAACACATGAGTCGCCCGCGTCGAAGCGCGTAGAGAGTTCGCGAATCCCTCTTTTGCCCCGACATCGGATTACCTCCGATATCGCCCTGCGCCTGGTTCGTCAATGATCGAGTGGGTTCTTGTAGGGGTAGTGGAGTGGTTCGACTCGCCGCGCATTCTTGTTTCGACGCGTCTTTGTCATCATGGACAGCGCAACCACGACGGTGAGCACACCGAAGGCGAGCAGGACGAATCCACCGAAGTAAGACCACACGATGTTCAGACAGCTGCCGCCGACCCCGATTCCCGTTCCCGAGAGCCCGCCGGCTCCCGTGTGACTGGTGGCGTTACAGGCCGCGTTCTTTGACTGCTCGGTCGTAATGAGCCACACACCAATCCCGGTCGCGGCGAGGCCCAAGAGAACAACAATTCTTCGAAACATGAGCCCAGACTAACCACGTTCGCGTATGAATCGATGCTCTCCAACTAAAGCCGCAAGGAGGTTGCGGACACTCTCGCGCAGGCGCTCACCACTCGATATTCGATTCCAGAACCCGCGGTTGGTCCCGGATCACTCTCGGATTTCACCGACGTGCGCGTGCACGAGACCGATCAGTTGGTCCCAGTAGTGAGGCAGGTAGTCGTGCCCCAGACCCTCAATCAATACGAAGCGCGCGCCCGGAATCGCCTCGGCCGTTCGCCGTCCCCCGCTGGCGTCAATGAGTTGGTCGGCGTCGCCGTGCAGCACCAGGGTCGGCACTCGCACCGCGGCGAGCGCAGCAGTACGCGATCCGGAGTGCTGTATGGCCAGTAATTGGCGGCCGACTCCCGCCGGACAGAAATTCCGGTCAAACGCTTCCGCGGCGATCGCCGCGCGGTACTCCACGTCAAGGCAGGCCGGACTCCCCCATATTCGCGCGCCGGCTATTTGGAGAGCGACGTAACTGTCACGGTCCTTCGCCCGCGGTGACGTGAAGAGCTGATGAGCTTTGGGCGAAGACCGCCCGACGTCGGGGTCACCCGTGGTGGACATGAACGAGGTCAAGGTGAGCAGGCGCTCGGCGTGTTCGATGGCCATGGTCTGGGCAATCATTCCCCCCATTGACGCGCCCAGCACGTGGGCCCGTTCTATGCCCAGAGCGTCCAATACGGCCAGAGCGTCGCGAGCCATATCGCCGAGCAGGTACGAGGCGCGCCCACTTGTGGCGCCCGCGTTCAGGCGCTTCTCCTCACCTGCGATTTCTGACCGATCGTCCATCTTGGACGACAAGCCCACGTCGCGATTATCGAAGCGAATGACGAAGTAACGCCCGGCCGCCAGACGCTCGCACATCTCTTCGCGATAATTGATGCACTGACTGCCCAGGCCGCTTATGAGCAGCAATGGCGAATCGGAGGGGCGACCGAAGGTGTCGTAATAGATGGCAACGTCACCGTGGTGTGCAAACGCCATCGTGCTTCCTCTTCAACGAACTAGTTCGGAGGGTAGCACTGGCGTTCACGTAGCCGTCCTCATCGGCCTTGTACTGGAGCATCAACATCGTGGGCCAGGGTCACTTTGAACGTCGGTGGGAATCGCATTGAAGGAGCTACCCTCTAGGCCGTGGCAGATGTCGCGACCGAACTTCCCGAGGGTACGCTAATTCTGCTCTTCAGCGACATCGAGGGTTCGACCACCCTGCTGTCCCAGCTCGGAGATCAATACGCGCACACGCGCTCCGCGCAACGGGTCCTCTTGCGCGAAGCCTTTGGCCGCGGCGGCGGACGGGAATTGGGGACCCAGGGAGATAGCTTCTACGCCGTCTTTGAATCGGCCGTCGACGCCGTGGCCAGTTGCGTCGCGGCCCAGCGGGCCGTCGTCGGTTACGTCTGGCCCGGCGGAGCAACGGTCCGAGTGCGGATGGGACTGCACTCGGGTCACCGGCCCGCGCGACGGTGACCCGAGAACAGTGGGACGCCGAGCAGTTCGCCGGGCGCGCACTATCCGATCAACGGGCCGTTGAGCTATTGACGGCCGATAACTTGCGGCAAGCTATGTGAACAATTGGACCCTACGTTGAGTATCCCTACGTAGAACACATTGTCAAAATGCAACGTGCGAAGCCCAAAGGAGCAATCCGATGACGACTACGAGTTCTCAAAAATTGCCAGGTGGTAGGCGTGCTTCGCGGGTCACGAAGTGCTCCTTCGTTGCACTCGGCGTCGCGGCACTGCTCGCCGGACCCTTCATGGTCTCTGCGGGTGCATCGACGGCGGTGCTGCAGTCGGTCAACGTAGCGGGCTTCCCGGGGGCGCTGGCCACGAATGCATCCAAGACGCTTTACGTATTGAGCGTCGAAAAAGGCGCCAAACTCAAGTGCAAGGGCGCCTGCCTGTCGTCGTGGATCCCCGTCACCGTGAAAAACTCCGTGACCACGATTAGCCTCGGGTCCAACGTCAAAGGAAAGATTGGCTTTGTCGCACGCAGCGCCACTACCAAGCAGGTCACGTTCAATTCGTACCCGCTGTACACCTTCATCGGCGACGCCGGCGCGAAAGGATCCAAGGGCGAGGGTAAGTCATTCGACGGTGGCAAGTGGTACATCGTGAAGGCGGCCTCCACGTCCGCGGCCGCCACACCCATTCTTAAGGCCGCCTCCTCTGGCGGCGGTACCACCCCGACGACGGTCAAGACAACCACGACGACCGTCAAGACACCCACTACCACCACCACAACGGGCGGCGGCGGAGGTGGGGGTGCCTACTAGTCATGACAACATCTCGCAAGTTGAGGGTTAACGATGCCTCGATCAGTGGCGCCCGACGTAGCGCGGCGGGTGAAGTTGCGATGACCACCGAGGACCTCGAGCGCCCCACGTCCAAGAGTGACGGCAATGGACTCGAGGCGGCCGACGAAGCCGGACTACGCGACGCGTTCTTGGCCCACGGCGGCGAACTGCTCGGCTTCGCGCGCCGTTCGCTCTACTCGTCGGGCAACGCGGAGGACGCTGTGCAAGAGACGTTCGCGAGAGCGTGGCGCTCGAGGTCGCGATTCGATCCCACGCTGGGGTCGCTGCGCACGTGGCTGTTCACCATCGAGCGCAGGGTCATCATCGACATCGGCACGCGACAAACCAGGATCCAAACAGTGCCAATGGAACAGGGAGACGAGCCGGCGGCCGAGGATCATCTCGAAACGGCGATGCTCGGCTGGCAGATGGAGTCGGCGCTCCACCGACTAGACCCCGAACATCGCCTGATCATCACCGAGCTGTACTTCAACGGTCGCAGCGGTCGCGAGGTGGCCGAACTCTTCGCCATACCGGAAGGTACCGTTCGCAGCCGTACCTTCTACGCACTACGAATGCTGCGACTTTTGTTTGAAGAAGCGGGGTGGGACCAATGAGCGATATGAGATGTGAAAAGTGGCATGAGGCAATCGCCATGCGCCTCTTCGGTGATCTATCGACCAATGAAGGGGCCGGTCTGGTCGCGCACCTCGAGGGCTGTGCGGACTGCGAGTCAATCGCTCGCGAGTTCGCCCAGACGTACCAGATGCTGAGTCACGTTGAACCGGCGGCCGTCGCGCCCACCGCAGCGGTGCCCGCCCAACTCACCGACAAGGTACTGCGTGACCTGCAGCGCGGCGCGGCCGAGCTTCGGCGCCGGCGCCGCACCACGGTGACGTCACTGGCGGGCGTGGGACTCATTGCCGCGTCATTCATTCTGGCCATCGTCTTTTCCGGCGATGGCGCCCAGGCACCGCCCGCCCAACGCACGCTGGCCCTGAGCGGCATTACCGCGGTGCGCGCCAGCGCGGTCCTGACACAGCGACCGTGGGGAACGTCGCTCACCATGCACGAGCAGGGTCTGCCCGGGGGCAACGTCTACACCGTGTTCATGCGAACAGGCAAAGGAACGTGGTGGGTCGCCGGCACCTACCGGTCCGTCGCCGGTGAGACCGTCGACGCCACGATGGCCTGCTCGGTGCCCATGAACCGGATCACTGGCCTGCGCGTCATTAATAGTTCCGGCACGGTGGTGCTCACCAGTTACCACGACACGCTACGTACCGGCTAAGAACAGTGGACCGCACCAGTGCGCGTCGACGGCGAAACGGCCCCTTCGTGCGAACCCTGCGGTGGCTCGGCGAGAGAACCGTGTACGGCCACGAGATTTCCCAGATCCTAGAAATGAACCGAAGGGTTGATGAGCCGGCCCTACGCCGGTCCGTTCGTCCTTCGCAGTCGACGTACCGGCCCAGCGACCGCGCGAGAACCGACCATGAAAAGACCGAGGAAGCCCAACGCCACCAGGACAAAGGCGAACGCCGTGCCTTGTCCGGCCAGCACTCGCAGGACCATGCCCACGAACACGGTCACCACGCAGATAGCGAGTCCGTCCCGCGCGAGGGTGCCTGAACGGCGCCGGGCAAGTATGAGCACCCAGGCCACGGCCAGACCGACGGCAAAGGGCCACGCCGTGGATAACAGGCCGCGCGCATTAACACCGTGATCGTGCACCGATCGACCGATGGCCACGAAGACCAGCACGGTGACACAATCAACCACGGCAAAGGTTCGACGCACGAAACCTGAACCTAGCAGCAGACGCCACCGCTCTCGGCGCCCGGGTGGTGGCCGACCATAGTCGTTGCCGTCAACCGGCTCGGTAAAATGCAACCATGACACCGCGCAAGGAGAAGAAGTCGACGTCGACGCAGTCGGATCCATCGCCCCAGACGTCCAACGACGATCTCCTCGTCGCGTCAACCATCCCACCGGGCGCCGCCCTCTCCCCGGAACGATTCGCCGCATTGGAAAAAGTCGGCCAGCACTCGTCGGATTTGATGATCGTCATCGACGCCGAAGGAATCGTGGTGTACGCCAATCCGGTCGCGCTCCAGACCTTTGGCAAGACTTTTGAAGACGGCATCGGCACCAACGCGTTTGATTACCTGCACCCCGACGACCTCGAGCGCGTGGCCGCGCGGTTCATTGACCTGCTGGGCACGCCGGGGGCCTCGATCAGCGACACCGTCACGTCGATCACCGAGAGCGGCGAGGTTCGTGAGATTGAGATCGTGTCGACCAACTGGCTCGACAACGAAGCGGTGCAGGGCATCATTATCAACGGACGCGACGTGACGGAGCATCACCAGTACGTGGCCCAACTCAAGGCCCACGAGCTGCGCTTCCGACTGGCCTTCGAAGACAACATGGCGCCCATGATCTGCACCGACCTAGACGACAACATCATCACGGCCAACGACGCCTTCTGCCAAATGGTTGGTTTCACCCAGGAGGAACTGCTCGGCCACGACTCGAAGATCTTCACGTTCCCCGAGGACGTGGGCATCACCGAGGAGTCGCACCGACGCGCCACCGCCGGTGACGGCGCTCCGGCTCGTTATACCAAGCGCTACATGCGCAAGGACGGTCGGGTCATCTTCGTCGAGGTCTCGAGGTCACCGGCGCGCGACGCTGATGGCCAGACCCTCTACTTCATCATCTCCGAACGCGACATCACTGAAGAACGCGCCCTGACCGCTCGCCTATCGCATCAGGCGCTGCACGACCCCCTCACCGGCCTGGCCAACCGGGCGCTGTTCTTGGACCGGCTCTCCCAGGCGCACGCTCGGGTCGTTCGCCAGGGCGGCATGGGCGCTGTGCTGCTGTTGGATCTGGACGACTTCAAGGGGGTCAACGACACGCACGGCCATCTCATTGGCGACCAACTACTGGTTGCCATCGCCCGTCGCTTGGAGGAGGTATCGCGCTCCACGGACACGCTCTGTCGCTTCGGCGGCGACGAATTCCTCTATTTGGCCGATGGATTGACGTCGCCCAAGGAGGCCGAACAGGTAGCCCAGCGTCTCCTGGTGGCGCTGGCCGAGCCCTTTTCGGTGGCCGGGATTCACATTGGTCAACACGCCAGCATTGGCGTGGTGGTGTGGGACGCCACCCGCAGCGACTCCGCCGAGATTGTCCAAGACGCCGACGTGGCTCTCTACGAAGCCAAGCGTCAGGGCAAGGGGCACCACGTGGTCTTCACCACGGGCATGCACCAACAGGCGGTCAGCCACTTCGCGCTCGTTCAGGACCTTCGCCGCGCGCTGTCGGCGGGCGAGGTCTCCATGCACTACCAACCCATCGTCGATCTCACGGTCACCGGCGTCGTTGGCTTCGAGGCCCTCATGCGTTGGGAACACCCCGAGCGCGGGTGGGTCCCTCCGGCCGTCTTCATTCCCTTAGCCGAGCAAAGCGACCTCATCCTCGAATTGGGCGCCTTCGCGCTGCACGAGGCCGTCGCGGCCGCCGGTACCTGGTTGCCCGACGCGCCCGACGCCGCTCGGCCGTACGTGACGGTCAACCTCTCGGCCCACCAATTCCGCGACCCCAGCTTGGTGTCCATGATCGAAAAGGTCCTGGAGACGAGCGGGCTGTCGCCACAACGGCTCATCATCGAAATTACCGAGAGCGTGACGCTGCTCTACATCGCCGAGACCTTGAGCGTGATGGAGGACCTCAATAGATTGGGCATTGGCTTCGCGCTCGACGACTTCGGCACCGGGTACTCGTCGCTCTCCTACCTTGCCCTCATGCGCCCACGGATAATCAAGATCGACCAGTCCTTCGTCAGCCCCACGCTGGAGAGCGTCCGCAACGACACGCTGCTCGAGGCAATTGTCACCCTGGGCCACAACCTCGATATGACGATGCTCGCCGAGGGCATCGAGACCCGCGCCCAACTCCAGCGTCTTCAGGGACTGGGCTGTGAACTGGGCCAGGGCTTCTTGTTCTCGCGGGCCGTGCCGGCCCGCTACGTCGCGGCGATGCTCGCTCGGCTGCCGGGCAGCTGGAAGTCACTTAAAGACTCGTAGCGCACTCACAATTCAGTGCAACGCAATTAGGAGATCGATTCTCCCAATGAGTGAATCCCGCCGCCTGCTCGGCGAGCTTGCGCCACTCGCAGCGTGCCAGCGATTGCGGCGGCGAGTCCGATCAACATGAGGATCGATGCCACTACCAACGCGGGTGGAAACGTGCTGGAGGTGACAATGAATCCGTTGCCGATTCCGTTGCGCATGAACGCGGGTGCGTGCGACGCCTCAATCCTCCACCAGGTGATCATGGCGGCCAGGATTGCGGCCATCGACAGCGTGAGCGCCATAGCCATGGTCGACAGTGACTGAACTTTACGTCGTGACAGATCGAGTCGTTGAGTGATCGAGACCGCCGCCGACGTGCCCACGGCCACGCAGACACCAACGGCGACGCTCCAACAGGCAACAACGATTTCGTACGGCACTAGGCCGCCGTTGCGATCGCGATACGACAGATGGTGAGCCCAGAGAACAAGCCCGACGGTGCTCACCACGAGCATCGTCCCCGCACAGAGTGCTTGCACCACCGGTCGACGAAGTGAAGTCCAATCTCCGCGACGGACCAGACGAATCAAGGACGCCAGCACGATCAACGCCGCGATGAGCACTAACAGCGCACCGGCTGTTCCACCCCATTGCACGGTGGCGTACATCGCACTCACAAGTGTCCGATCACCGCTTGAGGTCGATGCTCCCCAGTTGTCGGTGAACTTGGCGAAGAGTGCGCCAGCCAACATGAAGCCGGCCCAACCGCAAAGGACCAGTAACGATCCGGCGCGCTGACGCTCGAGTGGGCTGGCCGTGTCGCCAAGTAATCCAGTTTCTCGGGCTCGCTCAGCCACCCCAGTCTTGATTATTGAGATCTGGGCCCTCGCGGGAATCTTGCCATTGCCATAAGTGTCCTCGAGTAATGCGGCCATGCCCTGGCCGTACTTCGTGCGCCACAGTGGCGGATACCAGTCGAGGAGCTTCTTAACGCGGTCGGCGCGACTCATCGTGCCCACCCGATCACGCCGGGACGTCGAGCCAATTCCGACTTGGCCACTCGAAGCCCTAGGCGCACGGTTCCTTCGTCCGCCAATCGGCGCATTTGTTGGAGCGCCGCCGCGAGGGCCGCCCGTCCACTCGAGGTGATCCGGTAGGGCTGGCGACGATCGTCGCTGGGCGTTGGCGCGATTAGTCCGCGTTCTTCCAACCGGGCAATGGCTCCATAGAGCGTGCCGGGGCCCAGGGTGACACCGGCGAACTTCGTTATGTCCTGGGTCAACGCGTAGCCGTGCTTGTCCCCCGACGCGAGACTGGTCAAGATCAGGACCGAGGGTTCGTTGGGGCGATCCAGACCGCTTGTTGTTGGAGTGGTGCGTTTAGCCATGGCCCGAACTATACTACGTCAAACGTACTAACGTCAAACGCCCGATGAATTCTTTCCACTTCGCCGCAGCGGGGGCAACGTGGGTGGCGCCTGGAGTCGCGCCGGCAGCTCTGTGAACAGGTCGCTGGTCGCTCGGGCAACCTCCAACACCGCCTTTTCGAACGCCTCCTTCGTATTCCTCGATGTTGACTGGACGCCGCTCACCTTTCGCACAAACTGGCGAGCGGCCGCCTCAATCTCGTCGGGCGTGGCCGGAGGCTCCAGGCCGCGCAACGTCGTGATGTTCCGGCACATCCCTAGAGAGTAGACCCGCCGGTCGTGAACTACTGCGGTAGGGCGTCGTTGTAGGGCAGGGACTCGGGCGGGATGACGAAAGCGCCGGACTCGGCTGGAGGTACCACTGGCAACGGCTTTCTCACTTCCGAGATGAAGTAGTAGATGACGCCGACGATCAGCACCGCGCCGAGCACGGTGTAGAGGATCGGGATCTTGTTCAGGAAGGCGATGCCGAGGCTCAGTGCCCCCAAGGTCTGATTGGGCTCGGGGTTGCTCGCCGCACGCGGCCACGCGAAGTTGACCAGCATCGCGCCACCGTAGAGGAGACCGAGGACGTTGACGGTCATGCCCCACTTGCCCAACTTGAAAGGCGCGTCCACTTTCGGCCAACCCTTGGTTCGGGCGTGCATGATCGCCAGGTTGCCCAGGAAGTACGACAGGTAGATCATGGCGGTGGCGGCGATCGCCACGATGCCCGCTCCCGCGTACTTGAAAAGGGGAATCGCGGCGAGGACGGCGACCGTCACGCACGCGCCAATCGGCGTCTTGAGCGTGGGGTGCACCTTGGCCAACGTGCGCGAGGCCGGCAGGCGGTTGTCGCGGGCCATACCGAAGCAGAGGCGCACGGTGGCCGCCATGATGCACAGGCAGCAGACGAGGATCGCGGCCGATACCACTAACAGATAGACGGTCGCCCAGAAGGTGTCGAAGTTCGCGTCGATGATCTGCGCCGGTCCCCAACTGTTCTTGATGGCGGTGTGCAGGTCGGGGATGGCCATGAGCAACGCCACGAGGAAGATGCCGCCGATGACGAAGGCGCCCGAAACCGACATGAGCACCGCCTGGGGAGCCCGGCGACGGGGATCATGGGTCTCTTCGGCCAAAGTCGAGGCAGTATCGAAGCCGTAGATAACGAACAGGCTCATGAACATGGCGGCAAAAAATGCGGGCAGGGTTACGTGAATACCACCACTGTTGGTGATCACCGAAATGTGCTGGTGGCGGTGCACGATGAGCATGATGATCGCGAAGATGACCATGCCGACGATCTCGAAGAAGACGCCGGTATTATTGATCAACGATACGAGTCTCATGCTGAAGATGTTGAGCACGGTGATGACAATCAACGTGATGGCGGCGACCCAAATCTGGTCGTGCAGCGCCCCCGCGTCGACGTGCCAACCCATGTTGTAGAGGGCGGGCAGGATCGTGAGGGGCAGCGTCACCACCACCGCGGTCACGGTAAGGATGCCGGCGAAGATGTAGATCCATCCGGTGAACCAGGCGTAGGGCCGCCCAGCCAGGTACTTCGTCCATTGAAAGACCGATCCGGCCACCGGGTAGTGACTGGACACCTCGGCGAAGTTGAGCGCGATGATGAACTGACCCAGCGCGACGACCGGCCACGACCAGATGAAGACGCCGCCCAGCGTGACGAGTCCGAAGGCGAAGAGGGTGAAAATGCCGGTCGATGGTGAGATGTAGCTGAAGGCCGCCGCAAAGGAACTGAAGAGTCCTAAGGTGCGGTGCAGTTCCTGCTTGTAGCCAAATGACTCGAGGTCGTGGCTATCGGTTAGGGCGGTCGCCGAACTATCGATCCTGCCCGTTGCCGCCCCGGGCATTGCTCCCTCTGGTTCCATAATCGTCCTCCCTTGGCTAAGTACGTCTTTTTGCGGGATGGTCAATGCGAACGGGGACCTCAACACCACGCCTGTATAGAAGAATATGGTGAGTCGGCGCCCGTGCGTTTGGCTGCCAAAGCAATCGGGCTGCCTCGCATGATCCTCGGGTTCGATCCATCACGGCCGTGGTCTTTAGCACCCCAAACGATCTTCCCCCTTGCACCTACTCTCGCCATGAGAGGTAGCGCATTGGGCAAAGTTATCCACCACTTCTTTACTTGTCAAGCGACTTTGGGCGAGCAGACGACCCCCGTTTTGCCCGTCACGCCTACGGGGTGACGTAAAGTCACGACGCAGCGACGACATTGACATGAACTGTTCGGCTTCGCCGAATTCATTACCATTTGAGTCGTGATAAAACCATCGAGCGTGACCGGCGCAGCGCCCGGACTGCTCGCCGTTCTCCACGTCGCGTGGGGAGTGGGCTCGCCCTTTCCTTTTCGCGAACGAGACGAACTCGCCGACGCGGTGGTCGGCAGCGTCTCCGTACCGTCAACCACTTCCTGCCTAGGCGTCGCGGCCCTGCTCGCCATCGCCAGCGCCACGGTGACCAAGGCGATACCGATGCCCCCTAGCCTTCGTCGCCCGGCGCTCACCCTATTGGCCCTGGTCTTCGCACTGCGAAGTGCGCTGGGGTTTAGCGCTAAGACCTCGTTGATTTCGCCGGGCAGCGTCTCGCCGCGGTTCCAACGTCTCGATCGACGCTACTTTGCGGCATTGTGTCTCGCGCTGGCCCTCGGGTCGTGGGCCGCTCGAACGCGGATCAAGTAGAAGCCTTCACGTCCACTACCAAGAGAGATCTCGACGGCCGACTCCAAAACGGTGTCCGAGAAGATCGATGATGCCTGCGGAAACCTACACTGTCGCTGTGGAAGTGCTTGTCTCGGAACCGGCCAAGGAGTTCGTCGCGGCGCGCGGGGGCAAAGTGTACGTGCGCGCGCATCGCCACCAATGTTGCTCGGGTGCGCTGACGATGCTCGACATCGCGACGAAGGCCCCGAAAGACCGCGGCAATTTCGTCGACGCGCGCGCCGACGGCGTCGACGTTCGCTACGACGGAGGATTCAGTGGACAACCCCACCAGTTGGTCATCGAACTTCGCGGAATCCTGCACCCGCACTTGGTGGCGTACTGGGACGGCTGCGCCTACAAAATGTGAATTACCGCAATGGCGAACTCAATCGCCCAAAAACCGGTTAAGCATTGCCGCAATCTCGTTCGTTCGCCGAGTGACTCCTATGTGGGTGGTATCGGCCAGGACGGCCAGTTGGGCGTGGGGCATAGCTTCGTACATCGCGACCGCGTGACTGAGCGGAACGAAATCGGTGTCGCCGACGATCAACAGCGTGGACGCTTCGATAGACCCCAATTCTTGATCGCTCCAGCCACTCAGTCCACGCACCATTGTTGAGGTCTTGGTCACGATCGCGTCGAAGTGACTGGGGTCGGGCGCGACATTCAGGTACTGCGATCGCATCGCCTCGAAGTCGGCTTGCGTTGGCAGTCGCTGTGCGATATCGGGATCCTCGGGATGCTCAAACTCCTCGTGGCCCGGTTGGTGGTCGACCGAGGCCACCACCAGTTTGTCGACCTGCTCCGGGTGTTCTAATCCCAGCGTCATCGCCACCAATCCACCGAGGCTGAAACCGAAGATGTCGGCGCGTTCGATGGCCAAGTGGTCCAGAAGGGCTACGACGTCGCCGGCCAGGTCGGCCAACCTCATCGGACCCTCACGGTCAGTGCTGTGGCCGTGGCCTTGCATTTCCACGCCGATGACTAGGTGACGCTGAGCCAGCGACGCAATGAGAGGACCAAAAGCGAGGTCAATCGTCTGCAAGCCCCCGTGCAGCAGGATCAACGGACGTCCGGATCCGCTCGTCTCAAAATACAGTTCGAGACCATTGAGTGGCAGCACTTGGCCGTTCGATGTTGGTAATTCTCGCGCTACGGGGTCAGTCATTTCCCCTCCTTAGGCAGAATCGTAGGGGTAGCCGCGCAAGCCAGCAGAGAACTGACGTCGCGTTTCGACGCGCTCGACGGAGCTCATTCACGATTTCGGTTCGACACTACCTCGCCTATGGCCCCCTAACATTTTGCGATGGACCACCTGGAGCACTGCGCCGCACTCGAAATGGAGATTGAGCGTTTCGCCAACGCACTTGGCGAAGTTGCGCTCGATGCGAGGGTGCCGGCCTGCCCGAACTGGTCCGTTTCCGACCTGACCCACCATCTCGGTACCGTGCACCGATGGGCGGAGCATCTCGTGCGGTTCGGCGCGAGCGAGTGGAAGGCGTCGCAGTCCATGGGCCTCAGCGATGGTCCCCCCACGAGTGGGTGGATTCGTGAAGGCGGCGCGCAACTGCTTGCAACCCTGCGAGAAAGCGATCCGGCCGCCTCGATGTGGGCCTGGGGACCGGACCAACGCGTGGGTTGGTGGTCGAGGCGCCAACTCCATGAGACCCTCGTGCACCGCATGGACGTCGAACTCGCGAGCGGACAGTCCCGAGACGCGGAGGTCGGCATCGTCACCGACGCCATCGACGAATTCCTCGTCAATCTCAACTGCGCGGCTCGATTCTCCCCGAGGGTCCGTGAACTTAAGGGCAGTGGCGACGTCTTCAGCGTGCGCGCGACGAACGCGGTTTTCCGTCGGTCGATCCGGCTTGTACCGGACGGATTTGAACTGGTCGACGGAGACGCGACCTTCGACGCGGAGCTGTCGGGTTCGGCGATTGATCTGTTGCTGGTGCTCTATCGACGGGAGCCGCTCACCTCGAGCGAACTCGTGACGAGCGGCAACCACGACCTAGTGAGCTTCTGGATCGACCACAGCGCACTCGAATGACGCTGGCCTGAACACCCAGCGGCGCCGAGGATCCCGCGGTGTTCGAGTGTCAATGAATCGACTACGCCAACGTCACGCTCTCCGCCCTGGAGGTGGCTCCCGTGCCGAGAACATTGATGGCCCGAAGTCGCACGCTGTACTTCTTGGCCGGTACCAGGTGACTCACGCGAAAGGATTCGCTGGCCCGGGCCGCGACCTTGACCCATCGACGCCATTGAGCGAATACTGATAACTCGAGATCGGATCGCCTCCATTACTGGTCGCGTGCGGCACGGACACGTTCAGTACCCCCTTCGACGGTGACGTAACCCGAATGGACGTTTGTCTCCGGCCGTGGCTCTCGAAGTCGAAATTCCCGCGCGGGCGACGGCACCCGTAAATCGACAAAGACCAAGTCTTGACTACGAAATACCCGTTTTTTGCAACGGCCGTCGGTAGAGTTTTGTGGTGAGTCAGAACGAACGAGTGGGGTCGCGCGAAACGGCTCAAGACGTTTGGGACTACCTGGAATTCGCCGGCCTACATCTCACCCGTGACCAGTTGGTGCGCATTCACGAACGCCACGTCATTGACGAACCCTTTCTCAGCCCCAATAGTTGGCGTGATCCGCGCACCACCTACGCCCCCGGCACGGCGCAACGCATCCTGCGACTGGCTCAAATAAAGGTCAAATCGAAGCATTTAGACGAGATGGCCTGGCGACTGTGGTGGGAGGGTGCGAGCGTCGAACCCTCGTACGTGCGCGGTTATCTCATGAAGATGGCGAAACGCTGGGACGAACGCCTGAGCGAATTCCGTACGGCGGCGGCCGAGGCCGCGCAGGAAGAGCCGCACCAGGGTGAACGCGACGTCCTGGACGACGTGTTCTTCAAGCATCTCAAGCCCGCGCCCTCGGTGACGGCGTTGCGCAAGCGACTAGGCAAGGGCTCGGATATTTACGTCGAGTTCGCGGGGCTGCTGATCGACCTGCTGCGCGGAGACTTCTCGGTCCTGAGCGAGGCGCACGTGCCGCTGTTCGAGCGGCTCGACGGGGATCACGAAGAGGACAAGTACGGTGACTTTCGCTGGGCTGGGAGATCCGCGCTACAAGCGATGCAACACGACGCTAAGTTGCCTTACGCCCAATTGGTGGACAGGCTCGACGACCGACAGATCGAAGGGGCCCGCCCAGTTGCGCTGCTCTTCACTCGGATAATCGCCAGTTTCGGTGAGATTATGCACGACGGCGTCGGCGCCACCCGCGATCGAGACACGGTGGGCACGAATCTCGTGAACCTGTCCGAGAGCCCCGAAGAGCAAGTGCTCTGCCTGTTGCTGACCTCTTCATTCTTGAAGGACGGACGGATCCGGGCCAGCGTGCCCGACACCAGCCAGCTGGTGATCCACTCGCCGGCGGTGTCGTACGGGGATTACCTACGCCTGCGCTACCTCGCCAAGGAAGTGCCCGGCATGGACGCGCTGGTCAGCCCCAGCCAAATGCGCGGCGCGTTCGACTCGCCCGAGGGAGCCGAAAGCTGGCGCGCGAGCTTCGAGGAATTCCGTCTGGAGCACCTAGAAGAGATCGAAGAAGCCATGGCTGATCGGCCCGATCTCTTCGGACTTAAGTGGCCGGACGGTGAAGAAATAGAAGAAGAACCAGACGAAGAAGTAAACAGTAAAAAAAAAAATTAAAAATTGAATTCCGAGCTCAAGCGTTGCGCCAGGCATTCGATACATACTCTTGGGTACTCTTCGACAGGTGCGAGCTCTTTGGGACCGACAAAGAGGCTATCGAGGCGTTGCCATCACGCCCCCAGTCGCGCATTGGCTCGTGCAACGCCGTGACTGACCTTTAGAGAGGTCTACACCGGGGCCAAAATCCGGTGGGCCGGCGCAATCGCGATGAGAATCCTTGGACCACCCAACGAAGCGACTCGGAGTCAAGAAATCCACAACGTTCGCCGGCCCAAATGAGCCCGGTTCTGCACTAACTCACACGACGTACTTCCAACTGGACCGCTCAGGTCACATGCGTCGAGCCTTGATGGCGGGGGCGGCCGTCGGGAAGGCAGCCACGATGGCGGCAATCAGACCCACGAAAGATCCAAAGCCCCAGCCAATTCCGCTGAACCCGATGCCGCCGGGCTTGAGCAGAAAGGCCAGCACCGTGAGTACTGCGTTGATTCCCGTCGCGATCAACAGCAACTGTTCTTCGGGCAGGGGAAGCTTGTAGGGCATCACCTTGAAGCCGGCCTTCGCCACGAGGTCCACCACGATGGCCAGGCAGAGCAGCAGGACAAGGTACATCCAGCCGTGCCACAGGCCATCGACCGAGACCGAACCGTAAGTGAACTTGTAGGTGAACCAGGGCAGGAAGAGCGAGATGAGCAGCACCAACGACGCAATCGCCGTGATTCGCTCGGCCTGGCTCCAGCGCTTCATGTCAAATGCGAATCCCGACATGGGCTTGGCGACAGGGCTGGACGACTGCGGCGGCATGGCCGAAGACGACGGCGGTGCGGCCGGTGCTTCGTAGTTTGGTTGCTGCTCGGGCGGATACCACTTTCCGTCAGAGGCTTGCCACCATCCCGGTCCATTCGACACATCGCTCATTGTTGCCTCCCACTGCACCTTGGGCCGCAGCCCCCCTAAGTTTTCACATCATAGCGATTGTGCGACAAACGAGACGGGTGTTCACTCAATAATCGGCGCCAGTGCGCCCGGCGTTCATTGAAAGACATGAACCATCGGGTTTTAATGACCACCAGTTCAAGAGTGTTTCCACCGTGGGAAAGTGAATCCGGCGCAACAACGCGGCGAACGGGGCGACGAGAAAGGGCCGTACCTGGTTTAAAGCCCTACCGCCAGCGACGAGCGCCAAGCCCGGTGTGCGAACCGGGTTTACCGAGGAACCCGTCAGGGTTATGCCCATGAGTTAGACAACCGCGAGCGTCAGGCCGATGACCGCCCATGAGGCCACACCACCGCCATACAGTTTGCAGCCGAACATCAGGGTCGCGACTCCCACCCAAAAAAACACGAAGCAACAGTGCCGAGCAATTCCGCGAAGAGTTTCCGGCCACGGCGCCCGTAGAGTTGGGTGGTCTCGGTGATATTGACCTGAGGCCAACCGATCGCCGATCCGTCGCGCTGCGAAGGACTGGGCGGTCACTATCCATCAGACCTCTCTTCACGTCAGCACCCCAAGGCGTCACCGCGTGGTGAAAAGAAACTTCGGATTCATCACCGCCATTGCCACCTTGAGCAATCCAGCCGGACTTACACTTGACATCGTTCAATCAATTTCTCCGTCAACCTGGAAGGGGCGTTATGGTTATCTTCCACTGGTTTCTAACCTTTTCCGGAACCAACGATGAGTCCGGCACCTGGTACGGATTCTGGTCGGGATTTGGCGGCGCGATCCCGGATTTTCTACTTTTGGGGACCATCGCCGCTGTCTACAAACGCAATAAATGCCAGAGCTGTCGGCGCCTGGTGCTCAAGGGTGGTCTCGGAAAAGTCGAGGGCACCCACTATGAGACTTGCCGCCGACACACCACCACGGCGGATCATGATTCCTTGAAGGAAAAGCACAAGAAGTTGCACCCAGAAATGCACGAGCACCTGAACAAGGGAGTTTAGTGATCGCTTCGACGTTCTGGGACCGCTGGGTGTGGCCCGCGGGCGGCTCGGGTGGCATACCGGGCGACGTCGTCGCGACGTTGATTTGGGTCATTCTCGCAGCGGTCGCGACCACCCTCCTCTACCCTCCCCTGCGTCGGGCTGTCGAGGCATTCGTCAAGCGACACATTGCGGCGGGCACCGCCGAACTGCACGCCAAACTCGACCACATCATCGAGCATCACCCCGACATCCCGCCCTATCACCCAAAGGCAAAGGATTGACTGCTCACGGTCCCGCTCCAGAGCGCTACTCGTAGAGCCGTTTGGTGTTGAAAAATTTATTGAGGGCCCGCAGGTACTGTCGAGCCAGTGATCGCTGCGCGGGCGAGTCGATTGTTTCGGGCAGCGCCGCCAATTGTCGCAACTCTTCGAGGCTCGATTGTTGAGCCGTGGCGTTACTCATTCCAGCGCCATTAGCGCGCGAGTTCGACGACGGCAGTGTGAAAGTACGCGAACTGCACGTATGAAGGCGCGGACCCGACCACGAGTGACGACTCGCAACTATCGACGTCGCCCATCGAGACGAATGGTCCACGCATCTACCGAATCAATACGTAGCAGCGATTCGTACCACGGATCGCGAGCGAGCGCCTCACGCACGATTTCTTCAGATTCGGCCTCGATGACGTGCGCCACGTGAATCTCATCGGCCAGTGGGCCGCCCAACACAAGGAAACCGTCGTCCACCAAGCCGTCCATGAACAACGCGTGCTGGTTCCACTGCCACTGGTCCTCCATGGGCAGGGAGGTGTCCCACTGCGGACCCGACCGCGAGAACACGACAAGGAACACGGCCACGGGCGAATCCTAAAGGGACCACCCAGCGAATCGCGGAAAGCACGGGATTTGCGGCGCGTAAAGGAACAAAACGGTTGGTCGCAATGGGAGGTTTTCGCGAATTAGCAGTCCTAATGGAGTCTCACAAAAACACATTTACGTGCGTCCATGTGTCAATTTATCCAGCGCCAAACTTCAGTATTTACTTGGCTTAACCAGGCTTTTATAAAACACAATCGCCAAGAGATTTTGGCCATATGAGTCAGTTTTAACAACCAACGAGATGTAGGTTTTGATTATGACTAGAAGAGTTACCATGTTCCTCTGCCTAGCTTCGATTTCCGTGGGAACATGGTTGCTACTCAAAGAGCACAGTCTGGTCTTGGTCTGCAGGTCAACCATCGGTACCACGGGAGTGGGTTTGAACGCCCGCTGCTTGAGCGCGGTCACTTCCTTCTTCATGGGCTTCGCACTCGTTACCTTCGGCGTGCTCTTCCTCTTGATGGCCGTGTTCGTGATGTCGAGACGTCGAGATTCCATTGTTTGGCGTAAGCAAAACGCCGCAGTTATCAGGTTGCGCCACCAAGAAGAGAAAAAGTTGCGCGACGCCGCTTAAGGCGAAAGGCAGAACAGTCATCGCTTGGCGCCGAAGGTTGTCGTAACTGTCCTACGCTGGTCGGTTGAAGTGCAACGTGCCATCACCAAGGTCAGCCATTGGCAGGCTCTCCTTCTCTTGCGAATAGGTCATGCCATTTCGCCAAGGGTCGTGATCGCCCTGCTTGGGCAACAGCGGCAAGCTTCGCAGAAGGTATCCGGGGTTAAAATCCATCGGGTCGACCCACGGGCGCAGCGCCATGTCGACGTCTTCTCCGCGCAACGCCGGCGTTACTGCCGTGGCCCCAAGGGTCTGCATGTGATTAAGTAGCCGGCACAAGAAGTCGCTGATGAGGTCAACACGAAGGGTCCAGCTCGCTCGAAAGTATCCAAAGACCTGCAGCAGGTTGGGCACACCGCTAAACATCATGCCCCGGTAGGTGATGGTCTGCGCGAAGTCGATTGCCGCACCATCGACACTGAAGGCAATGTCGCCCAGCACACTGAGGTCAAACCCGGTGGCCGTGATGATGATGTCCGCATCGAGAATCTCTCCCGATATGAGCTTGATCCCTCGCTCGACAAAGGAGTCGATTTCCGCGGTCACAACCGAGGCCGTTCCGCTCTTGATCGCCTCAAAGAGATCGCCATCGGGGACCATCGCGATTCGCTGACGCCAGGGCAAGTACTTCGGGTTGAAGTGAGTCTCAATGTCGTAGTCGTCGCCCAGGATCTCGCGGATTGGCTTGAGTAGCTCCTCGCGCGCGAGCTCGGGATAGTCGAGCGCCAATTGAGTGATCTCGCCAAAGTCGAGCAAGATTTTTTGACGCACAATTTCGTGGACCCACGTCTCGGGAATATCGAGCTCGCGCAACATATCGGCAACCTCGTTGACGTTGGTGCGAATGAAGAAGTAGGTCGGCGACCGCTGCAGCATGGTGACGTGCGCGCAGTCATCGGCGATCGCGGGAATGAGCGTCGCGGCGGTCGCTCCCGAGCCAATGACCACGATCCGTTGGCGAGCGTATTCGAGGTCGGCGGGCCAATCCTGGGGATGAACTATTTGGCCCCTGAACCTCTCCATCCCCACCCAGCCCGGCGTGTGGCCCGCGGCGTGTCGGTAGTAGCCCTGGCACATCCACAAGAAATTGGCGGTAATGGTGAGTTGACCACCCGTGTCAATGCGGTTGACCCGCAACGTCCAAGTCGCGTCCTCGCTGGACCACGACGCCGCGGTAACCGCGTGCGAATAACGAACGTACTGCGCGAGGTCATCGTCCTCGATGACTTCGGCCATGTAGTTGAGGATCTCCTGCTTGGTGGCGATGGGCGCGCCGGTCCAGGGCTTAAATCGGTAGCCGTACGTGTAAAGGTCGCTGTCCGAACGGGCCCCGGGGTATCGATGGGTCCACCAGGTGCCCCCGAAACTGGACAGCGACTCGAGGACCACGAAACTCTTTTGTGGGCACTGCTCCAAGAGATGATGAGCGGCGCCGATGCCGGAAATGCCGGCGCCCACGATCAGTACGTCGACGTGCTCGACCAACGAGTCGACACCAACATTGCCTGCAGCACATTCAGCCAAGACCGTACTCTCCTCGCGCGAAGGTCGTTCGCCAATACCGGAATTTCGTGAGCATACCTATCGCCGAGGGCGGGCGAAGGACCAACCTACGTCTTGGTAAGGGCTCGAAGACGTGGGTCATGGCGGACGTCCGTAGCCTCGCCGTACGACATTAGGCCTCCTCACTCGCTGTTGAGCCGACCGCATCCGTGCGAGAGGCCCTCACCAGGACGAAACGGCTGGTAAGGCAAAACGACTCCGGGTCTTCGTTGGCCTCTTCGAACACTCGACGAACTTCCTCACGGACCTTCAACCAGCGCCCGCGCGGCTCCAGGATCGCTCTTGCTTCGACCCAGAGGGGGTGATGATCTAATTCACCTTCCAAGAAATCCAGCGTGGACGGAGCTCGGAATTCCAGCGAGGCCTCTTGCGTCTCGAGGAGAAACCCCAACGGGTGGAGCAAGGCCTCCACTGATTCAAGGAGATGCCACGCAAAAGGCGCCGGCCCCGGCGCGACGCCCTGCACCGACGCCACCGCCTCACGGCGAATTCGAGCTTGTTCTTCCAACGCCCCACCTGGTAACCAGGCCGAAAAAACTATCCTGCCCTCAGGGTTCAAGGCACGCGCCATTTCAAAGGCGGCGGACTGCGCGTCAGGGGCGAAAATTACGCCAAAGACGGACACGATGGCGTCGAGTGATGAGTCCGGCGTGGGGATTGAATCGGCTCGACCGAGAAAAAAATGAATATCGTGTGATTCACCAAGCGCGCTGGCGCGCGCCACTTCGAGCAGACGGGGCGAAGGATCAACACCAGTGACCAGGGCTCCTCGAGCGGCGACCAGCAGCGCGGCGTTACCCGTGCCACAACCGAGGTCGACCACTCGTTCGCGCGGGCGGGGCTCGAGGTAATCCACCACCGCTTCGGCGACGGGGAACAACTGGGCGGCCACGTATTCGTAGTGTCCCAGATCCCAGTCCATTGGCCCAATCTTACGTAGGTGGCGTCGCCAAGAGGTTTCAGAACACTCCGTTATTTTGTGCGCCGCGTCGCCCTTTCCCACTCTCCAACATCACGGATAGCCCCACTGGCCATTGACGTAGCCGAGTCGTTTATTGAGCGCGATCATGGAGGAGTTCTCGGGATCGTGCACCATGCACACCACGTTGACCCCGCACTCTCGGACAAAACTAACGCCCAGCACCTTCATCACCGGCGCGATCCTCCGTCCAAGGAAATCCCTTCTCACGCGCGTCCTCGCACTAGATAACTTTCTCTTTTTACCGCAATACACGGCGCATTTGGAACGACCTAACGAACGACGCCGCGCAGTTGTCAAATGTCGCTGCCGGCCCGTTGCTGGAGATACGCGTCAAGCGTCCGGCGATTCGCGACGCGAATTGGTATCAATTGAGGAAGTTCTGAAATCGGGTACGCCCTAGTGGGGGCCCTCGGAACCCTCTCCCCGCAAGGTGCCCCCGGTGACGCGGGCAACGTAGCCGTGAGCGCACATCGTTCCCGTCGGCGTTCCCTCTTGGATAAAGGTAGTGAATTCACGCAGGATGGCCACCTTGAGCCCCGTCTTTTCACGGACAATTCGCACGGCCGCCGTCTCGGGCGACTCGCCCGGACCACAGGGATTGCTCGGCAGCGAACCCGGGGCGTCGGGGCTACCTCCCGGCGGATGAATGAGGACAATTTCATCTCGTGATGTCTTAACCACCACCAGCGCACCGTGGTAGTCATACGATTCGTTTGGCACGTTGACAATGTACAAGGCAAAACCGAGCGTCACAGCAACTTAAACCGCGTTCGTCGGATCGCCCATGTTTTTAAGAGACACCGTGACCTAAACGATCACGTGGAAAACGGCGGCAGCGCCCATGAAATCTTGGTGTACTTTCCAGCTTGCAAATATCGAATTGTGATTACTTTGTACACCGGGCCACTCGCGGTCGGCTTGATGTTTCGAACGACGAAACTCGCAGAAGAGCTGACGTTGTTGTCGGCCGCGCACGTCGGTGAGCACGTATTCACCACGTAGTTTCCGGTCCCGCGCGCGCCGTCGACGCCCCAATTGACCCAGTGCGCGTTCGTGATCACGTAGGTGCCGCTGCCACACCCGAGGCTGTAGGTAGAGGGTCTCACCAGCCGTTGGGACAAGCAACCGAGCATGGCTACCTGGTGCGAGTCCGTCGTTGCGTTCGCGACGTCTACGCCCCCGACCAACGATCCCGAGAAAACGAACAGGCCAACCAGTAACGCCGCCGTCGTTCTCAACGTACTGATCACTCCCATTTCTCCTTCTCTGGCGTCTTCCAACGAACCGGACGATTCAAAATATTGTCCCTTCAAGGATTAGCACGAAATCTGGCGCGAGTGAAACTTCGACGCTCAACTCCTGCAAATTAATCATTGTTTTCGCGCCACGGCCAGCGGCTCGCGCCGTTCGGCTTTGTTTCGACCGTGAACGTTTGGGTCGCCAATAGATAGATGCCGAGCACGATCAACCAGACCGTTTGCGGATAGGCCACCCAGCGCTCGATGCCGCCTTCACCGAAGCCGAGATAATGACCGCTTGCGTAGAAGCAAAGCGACAGCAGCGCCACCGTGCCCGTCACCAGCGTGTAGAAGCGAAGTGCCACCGGCATTTTCAATGACAGGCCCAACACCAGCACACCAACGTTGCCCACGACGAACGGAAGTGCGGCCCCAATGCCGTGCAGCGCGGAGACGCTGTTCTCAGGGAACACGCCCACCAACACCGCTCCCACCCCGCCGATCGCGATCGATGAGAAGCCCACGGATCGACCTCGGCTCGATTGGTGAGAATGGTACAGCGATGCGGATCCCACGAACATCGCCACGCCGAGAGCGACGAAGGAGACATTCATCAGCGAGTGCAGCGGCGAACAAACGTATTTTGCGTTGAATTCACCACACGTGGTGTTCCCCAAATCGCTGATTGTGTTCCGGCTCAGGCTGTAGGCCGGCGACCACTGCAGCGACACGACATACTGAACCAGGAAATATTGGAACGTGGACACGCAGACGATTGGACCCAGTTTCGGGTAGCGAGCACTAAGCGACTTGAACGGCATGAATACGCGCACCGGACGAGCGTAACTGACCACACCAATGGCAGCGCCCGACAGACTCCGCGCCCCAGTTCGCGGCGGTGACCTGGTGCAGGCGCTACGCGTGTCAAATTAAGTCTTCTGCGCTTTGATATCGAGTGCTGATTTCGAGTTCCCCTTGGATTCAAATCGAGGTTACGTCGGTCCGTTCCTCGCAACCTCTGCTAGTGCCTGACTGTGCGCGACGACACGACAAATTCTCAAGATTTCGTCAAGATGACGGTCCGGCCAAGGGCGCGAGGACTACTATTCGACAATTTTGGTCCATACTGCCTTTTCATTCGTAAGGCTGTAAAGTCAATAGAAGTGAGTACTCCATGAGGTACTTCAAAGATCATCCCGCGCTCGCCCACGACGCCTTAGAAATGCTGCCGAGCGGGATTGCCCTGCTCGACGAGCAGGGTGTCATCAGCGACCTCAACCAGCGGCTGGCCCTAATGTCGGGTTACAAGGCGAAGGATCTCGTGGGCCAAGATATTCGAAAGATCGTGCCGACGCTCACGCCGGAATCGCCAATATTCGCGTGTCGAGACAGCAAGACCAAAGTGCAATACAGCCAGCGATGGGTGGACCGAGAACTCAAGTTGGTGCGCCACGACAAAAGTGCGTTATGCGTGGACTTCGCGTGCTCGCGATTACTTAGCGACGAACGGTGGTGGACGATCGTGTCGATTGACGAGAACGCCGCGACGAAATCCGTCGTGGGAACGGGCGGCGAGGGCGACGTTCCTTCGATTAACGTGCAGGCCGCGATTGATGCGGCCATTGCCCAAAGCGAACAGCGATTTCGTCTGGCCTTCGAGGGCAATATGGCCCCCATGGTCTTCAGTAGCAACTCCGGCATATTCCTAGAGGTCAATGAGTCCTTCTGTCAGATGAGCGGGCGCACCCGAGAAGAACTCGTCGGCCGAGATTCTAAGCACTTCACCTACCCCGAGGACGTTGGCATCTCCGAAGAGGTCAACCGACGTATCACTTCGGGCGAGACCGATCAGGTTCGCTACACGAAGCGGTTCTTGCACAAGAACGGGCGAATCGTCATCGCGGAAGTGTCAATATGTTCCGCCCGCGACGAGAGCGGCAACACGCTGTATTTCGTGTCCTCGGTACGCGACATCACCGAAGAACGTGCACTAGCCACCCAACTCTCCTACCAGGCGCTTCACGACCCCTTGACCGGGCTCGCCAACCGGGCACTCTTCGATGACCGCCTCTTGCAAGCCCAATCAAGGGTCGTACGCCAAGGCGAGATGGGCGCGGTGTTGCTGCTGGACCTCGACGACTTCAAGGGCGTGAACGACGTTTACGGCCACTTAATCGGCGACCAGTTACTCGTCGCGATCGCTCACCGCTTCGAGAAGGTCACGCGTACGTCGGACACGATCTGTCGCTTCGGCGGCGACGAGTTCTTGTACTTGGCCGAGGGCCTGACGTCGCGCGACGAGGCCGAGAAGATCGCCGGGCGGCTGCTCGGCGCACTGGACGAACCGTTCGAGTTCGAGGACGTACACATCGAGCAGCGCGCCAGCGTCGGGATAGTGGTGTGGGACGGCAAGAGCACCAATACCGGCAACGTGGAACTGATTCAAAATGCGGACGCCTCGATGTACGAAGCCAAGCGCCGGGGCCACGGACACCTGGTGGTCTTTACGCCGGAAATTCGCGAGGAGGCGGTCAGCCGTTTTGCGCTATTGCAAGAATTGCGTCACGCGGTGTCCGCGGGCCAATTGCAAATGCATTACCAGCCCATCATCGATCTCATCACCTCCGAGGTCGTTGGTTTTGAGGCTCTGATGCGTTGGCCCCACCCTGTTCGAGGCTGGGTGCCCCCCGACGTGTTCATACCGCTCGCCGAGCAGAGCGACCTGATTTTGGAGTTGGGCGTGTTCGCGATGCACGAGGCGGTCACCGCGGCGAGCGCGTGGGAGCCCGCTGTTGAAGGGGCCGTCTTGCCCTACGTCACGGTGAATCTTTCTGCCCACCAGTTCCACGACCGCGACCTCGTGCCGATGATCGAACGCGAACTCACGCTGAGTGGGCTCGATCCCGAGCGACTGATCCTGGAGGTCACCGAGAGCGTGGCGCTGCTCGATATCGCCGAAACCATGAACGTGATGGAGCACCTCAATCGCCTCAAGATCGGCATCGCGCTCGATGATTTTGGCACCGGGTACTCCTCCCTCTCCTACCTCGCGGCGCTCAACCCCAGGATTATCAAGATCGACCAATCCTTCGTGCGGCCCAAGCACGATAAGGATCGCAGCAACACCCTGCTCGAAGCCATCGTGACCCTTGGCAACAAGCTCGACATGATCGTGCTCGCCGAGGGCATCGAAACTTCCGCGCAGCTCGATCACCTCAATAGCCTGCACTGCGATCTCGGCCAGGGATTCCTGTGGTCGCCGGCCGTACCCAACGAAGATGCGGTGACCATGCTGGGCGAGGTGGCGAGCACGCACGGTGAAACGCCCGAGTCCTGAATTACCGCGTCGCCCTTACGGGTCGGCCAGTTCGTGCCGACCATCCAAAACGCGAATTTTCCAATTCTTGGTTCAAAAAGAGATCGGACGTGAGAGGGCTATACCTCGGCCGCTCCCGAAAGGATTGTTTCACGATCAGCGTCGCCGAGTTCGTGGCCGTGCGACTTGGCGTGGCCGATCACGTTGGTGACAAGTTCATCATCGTTTTCTCCACGAATCACTTCGCCGCAGGGCGGGCATACAACCTGTTTTGCCATCTCGATACCCCCAATTCTTCCGATGAATGTCGGAACTCGTCCTGATAGTACCAAGTCGGTACGGCTGGCACAAGGGTCACGAGCGCCCAATAAAGCCACGCGCGTGAAGCCTATTCAAACCGGCCCGTGTTCTTGATCAGGACTAATCTGAACGTGAACCTTCGCTCAAGGACATGGTCATGATTTTCATTGTTGTCAAGTTCTCGGTACGACCGGAATACGCCGCCGAGTGGCTTGACCGGGTGAGCGACTTCACGCTGGCCACCAGACAGGAACCGGGCAACCTGTGGTTTGAGTGGTCGAGAAGCGTGGACGATTCCAATCAATTTGTCCTCCTCGAAGCTTTTCGAGACTCGGCGGCGGGCGCGGAACACGTCAACTCCGATCATTTCAGGGCCGCCATTAAGGACCAGCCCACCATGCTGGCCAGGGTACCGGAGATAATTAACGTTGAGGTGCCGAGCACGAGCTGGGCTCAATTGGTCGAAATGGCCATTCCCGATCCGCCGCCTAATTGAAGAAGGTCGTCGAACGCATCTCGAATCGCGAACTGACTAATTTTGAAATGGCGATTTGTCTCGTCGATGGGGAAACCTGCGAGAAATTTACGACACTCGACTGCGCTGAGTTGGGGCGGCACATTCACGACAAAGAACCACTGATGAACGGGTCTCCTCATCCGGTTTGGGGGCGCGAAGGATGCGAACGACTCCGCTTGAACGACACTGGCGTTGGTGCCAACAGGTTCGGCGCGCACATCGGCAGGCTCCGGAGGCAGAGGAGCGAGATGCTCTCACAGGCGGAGAGGCTCCTTTATGTAAAACGGGCGGAATAATACTCACGACAATCTACCCATCTCTCAACGGTACCAAGTCTACTCACGAAAAAGTGGTATATGTCGTCGCCGCGCCGCACGAAGTGCTTCCTATCGCACACGGTAACGGTTTAACCGATCCTTACGCGACGTGCGTTCATAAGATCACATCGAAAATTGACGCACCAATTTGGATACAGTGCGATGTGACTTTCGAAGAAGACAGTCACAAACACCGTGTCAAATTTACCGACGCGCACTGACCGCAGCGCGGGCTTCTACGAACTGACGACCAAGAACGCAATTGGAAAAGAGTTAGCGAGAGTCGCACGGAAATTTCGCGGCGCACCACGAATGCTGGAAAAAACAAACCACCACTCGATATGACGGTAGAAACCTCGGCAACTGTCGGTCACTGGCGCGACTACGTACTTCGCACTCGGCGCGGAGGGACAACCCCCTAAATCACGATCTGGTTTTTACTAGAGGCTTTCGTTCGAAGGCAGTCCCGATGGCACGATGAGGCTGGCCGGCAACCGTGAACGACTTTTGGCTCCACTCGTGTTTGCTTGACTGCCTCCACATCGCGAAAAGAATCAGCGCGAGAATGACCAGACCGCCCGTCGTGAGCGTCACACCAATTAGCAACGCCGACAATGCTTTCGAACACACCGGGCCCGCGACGCCTCCCTTGGACGAGCTGGCGAACGAGTTGCAAGCCAATTGCGCCGCGTGGCCGCGCGTAATGACCCATATCCCGACAACCGTCGTGACCAGACCTAATGAGGCAGCAATCTTCGTAATCATCACTTCAGGCTTAACCCAGACAATCCACATTCCTCCAAGAGTTGCGAGGAAGTTGATGAACGCGTTTGAATTTCGCAATCGAGAAGCGATCCGTTGCAACCGCTCTGCCAGCAGGATTCGGACTCACCGACCTTGAATCGTGAATATTCACCAACTGATGAATCGGACATTGGCGAGCGCTTAGTCAGTGCACTTGATCGTGGGACTTTCGCCAGGTGATGCGTCTCAGCAGACCAGGTCCGTCAGATAAACGCACCTAGCATTGTGCCGATGAAAATCTCGCAACCACCGGCGGAACGATCGGTTGGACGAACACAGAGCAGCGAATGCTCAACGGAGACGAACTCGCCAGAAGCGCCCAACTGACATTCGAGTCGGTTACCGATCTCCTGGCGATTCCGTCGTGGGACCTGAGCCTCACCGACGTGCTCGCGATCGTCGCCGCGGTGCTCGCGGCAATCGATGCGGGCCACCAATCGGTGATAGTAGCCCACGGCACAGACACGATGGAAGAAAGTGCGTGGCTCACCGATCTTCTCTTGGGCGTCGAACGACGAGCAACAAGCCGGTTGCTGTTCACCGGTGCGATGTGATTTTCTGACGATGATGACTCCGACGGAGCAGTAAACCTCGAGTATGCGTTTCGCCAAGCGATGCGGATTCAATACCAGAACCAGGGTGTACAAATCGCCTTTACGGGGAAACTCCACGCAGCGCGGTGGGCCGAAAAAGTTGATGCCACTAACCTGGACGCGTTTGCGAGCGGTGTTCGTCCGACTTCCAGCGGTCCGCTTCCACCCACCAATGGTTCCATCGACGTAAACGTGGCGTTGGTGACCGCCAACTCGGTCGTTCGCCAGACAATTCCAAAAGATGTCCATGGTGTCGTGATCCAAGGAACTGGCGCGGCCCACGTACCTTCGACGTACTTTGCGCAAATTGAGCGATTATGGAAACGCGGAGTACCGGTGGTCCTCGCCACGCGTACCCGAGATGTGGCTCGCACTTTTGATGCGGTCGATCGAGTTCTTTGGGCCGCAGACCTCACGCCGGAGAAGGCAACCCTTGCGCTCATGGCGGCCCTTGGCGTGTCGAGGCAACTTCCAGATGTCTGTGATTGGTGGTCAACCCTCATGTCACAGTCCATTCGCTGAAAACCGTTCACCCATTCGGAAACGTCGCCAATATTTCACGACTCCGAAGAACCAACGCCTTTCAAGCCTCATCACTTTGTGACGGTGACCGAGGGAGAACCTCGACATATTCACTTGGAGAAGGGCCTCTCGCGCTCCCTCCGACACCCTCGAACCGGAGCCCCGCCCGCAATATCTTCGCCCGGGTCCCCTTTGACGGGCCCGCCACTGGGCTAAACGCCTCGACAACACTCAATTTCAAAGGGGCGCTAGAATCTCCTCAATGCAACATCGCCGATGGAAACTAGCGGCTCCGGGATGGTTGACCATTTTCGTTTTGGCCGCGACCTGCGCATGGATAATTCCGGCGCAGGCGGCCGCGCACATCGCTTCCAGCCCGAGCGAGTTTGATGCACCGTCTGGGTTGGCCTTTGGCGGCGGTCACCTGTGGGTGACCAACGAGGCCGGTAACTCCGTCACCGAAATCAATCCATCCAACGGATCGTGGATTGCCACCCTGCGCTCTACGCGTTACGGATTCAATCGACCAACGGCCATTACCACCTCCGGACCGGACCTGTTCATTGCCAACGCGGCCGGCTCCGTGAGCGAACTGCGTGCCAGCAACGGTGCGTTGGTGCGGGTCATCTCTGGTCGGCACTACCGCTTCGTCAACCCCGTGGCCATTGAGGCGGACGGCAGCATGATCCTTGTGCTCAACAACGGACGGGCCGGCCCGAGTGGATCGATCACGGAAATCCGAATCAGTACTGGTGCCTTTCTTCGCACAGTTTCAGGCGCTTCTTACGCGTTCAATAATCCCATGGCACTGGCCGTGTCTGGTCCCGACATTTTTGTCGCCGACAAGGGCAACAACTCCATGACGGAAGTAACGAGCGGTGGCGGATTGGTCCGCGTCGTTGCCCAGCAGGGTTTGAGTGCTCCTGACGGAATCGCCGTTCAGGACGGTAACGTCTGGGTAGCCAATAGTGCGAGCAATTCTGCCACTCAGATCGCCGAGGGCACTGGCGTCGTCGTTAGCACCAAGACCGACTCGGATGGTAGTTATGGTTTCGGCTCGCCGCTCATGGTGATTGGCACGTCGGGCAACATCTTCGTCGCCAGTCCCTTTGGGGTCAGTCCCATGGTGACCAAGCTGTCCGCGACGAGTGGTCAACCGAGTTGGTTCATGTGCAACACCAACGGCCCGTACTACTTCAGCATCCTCTCGGCCTTCGCCTTATCGAGCGACGGCAGCGATTTGTGGGTGGCCAGCCGGTCCGGAGCCAACAGCAAGACGCCCGGTGCAGCCACGGGATCACTGACGGAACTCTCCACCGGAGACGGCTCGCTAATCACCACCTTGCCGACGGCGTCGACGTCAGTTCCCACGACAGGTACCACGACCACCACGTCAGGCACGACCTCCACGACGTTGCCCTAGGCGCCTTCATTCCGACGAATCACGTCTTATCCAATCACCAATAATGTGGATCAGTTAGGTCGTGACCGACGTCGCAAGGTGCAGCGGAGCATGTCGATGATCGAGTGACGTTCGGGGCCCTGAATCTGCTTCACCGCTCTCAATCACCTTATGGCGTGACGAAACTAAAGGTCCCGGTCGCGGGCGAGGGAGCCTTCACTCCGTTACCGCTGCCCAACACCTCGAACCCGTTGGGACCTTTGGTGACTCCCTCCTTTGAATAGAAGTAGAGCGGTTTTCCGTCGTACGTGAGCTGGAGTTCCCCGTCGCTCGTCTTAATCGTGGCGACCTTCGACGGCGACAACGAGTTAAGAAGTCCCGGGTTTCCCGAGCTCAGGACCGGCGGCCACGCGACACTGCAGCTGCCCGCGCACACACTGATCGAGGAGGTGTCAGCGCTGTAGGAGTAGAGCGGGAAGGATTCCCAGCCGGCCAGGGTGTACTCGAGCGCGCCGAGGACCGTCTTGTTGCCTATCTTCAGTGTCGTGAGCGTACCGGGCCACGCGAGCGCGTTGCCCGTTGGCGTCACGAGGTACCACAGGCCGCTCCACGGCGGGATGCTGGGCTCGTCCCAGCCCTCTCCGGTGATTTGCTGAGGTGAGGTCTCGAACAAGTACAGCGGGTGGCCCGCGTAGGTCACTTGCTCACCAATCCCCTTGCGTTGCACGGTGCCGAGGAGCTTCTGGCTCACTCCCGGCCCGGCGATCGGGGCTCCCTTGGTCGTGACCGCCGGCCACTCCGCCTTGTGGTCGTTCGAGGGCCCCGAGCACGCGATTGGCATGCCGAAGAGGTTGACGGGCTTGGTGGTGCAGCCGTACGTCGGCGGCTGGTCGCTCGTGATCAAGTACACGGTGTACCCGGCGTACTTGCCCGAGCCCACGTCGAGCATGGTTCCGAACGCACCGGTGCGCGTGCTGATCATCGTGCCCTTGGTGGTGGCGCTGCCCGCCGGAACTATCGTCAACGCAGCGCCACACCCCAAGGCGAGTGCGAGCGCCGCGACGGCGCCTGACCTGAACGTAAATCCTGTCGTCTTCATTGGTACCCTTTCGTCGAGTCGGTCTTTCGTTGAGCGATGAATCAACCAACTGTGGTTCTTGGTCGAACGATACGGTCCGCCCACATCGACACCAAGGGTGTCTGCTTACCGATTCACGTGATGCCAGCACCCACAAAACAACGAAGCCAGCATCCACTAATCGCGATAGGCGCAGCAATCGCTCAGAATCGTCGAATTGCATCGATCGCGTTCTAAAGTGACACGAAGCCTCCTGGTGTCGAACGAGTATCCGGTTGAAGTGGAAAGAATTCAAATGCCGTCTTTACGGCCCACACGAACCCCCGTACGATGGCGTTCGAGACGTACTGATCACCCCGCGACGACGGTCGCGGCCAAGGCAATGGGGGGTATATGTATTTTCAAGATCGCTACCTGACCGACGAGCAACGGATGATGCGCGACACCTGTCGACAGTACGTTGACCGCGTCGTGATTCCCTTTCTTAAAGGCGACCGCTTGCGTGAGTGGAGGATGGACCCCATGGACCGTCTCGCGCCCCATATCCTCGAACAGGCCGACGCGGCCGGGCTTCGCGCACTCGGCGTACCGGACCGATTCGGAGGTATCACGCTCGACCCCGCCACGCAGTCCCAGACAATGGCGGTCATCGCGACGGAACTGGCCCGCGGAGACTCGGGGCTCGCCGACAAACTGGTGCAGAACTGGAAGATCTCGGTGCTGATCGCGGCGTTTGCCTCGGAGGAATTACAGGAGCACTGGTTCACTCGCTACATGAAAGAGCCCCAATTCCTGATGGCGCACTGCCTCACGGAACCCCACGGAGCGTCGGATCGATGGCTGCCGTACGACGTCCCCGAAATCAACATGGATACCAGGGCAGTACTCGAGGGCGAACACTGGGTGATCAATGGTCGCAAGCAGTTCATCAGTAACGGGTACGACGCGTCGCTCTACGTGGTCTACGCCAATACCAACAATGCGGTCGGCATGCAGAAGGGCACGTCCAGTTTTCTGGTCCCGCGCGACACACCGGGCCTCGAGGTCGCCCACTGCAACGAGACCATCGGTGGCCGGTTCATGAACAACGGTGAAATTGTCTTTGACAACTGCCGAGTGCCTGTCGATCACCTGCTCGTGCGCGATGACGCCCTTGGAAAGGCGGGAATCTACTTCCGACCCGGCAAAATCTTGGTCGCCGCGAAGAGCCTGGGCATTGGCTTGGGCGCCTACGAGGAGACCGTTGCCTTTGTGCATGAACGAGTACAGGGTGGCAAGGTCCTCATCAAGCATCAAGCGGTCGCGCTGCGCGTGGCGGACATGGCCACCCGCCTCGAGGCAGTTGCTGCGCTACTTCGCCACTCGGCACTCGCCGTTGACGAACGCTCTGGCGACGCCGACGCGCTGTGCAACATGGTGAAGGTCTTCGCGTCGCACGAAATCGTCCGGGTCTGCCGACACGCGATGGAGCTACACGGCGGCTACGGGGCCATGCTCGAAGTCGGGATCGAGAAGTACATGCGCGACGCCCTCATCAATCTGCACTCGGATGGAACGACCGATGTCTCGAACTTCAAGATTGTTCGCGCCATGTTTCCCGAGACAGCGGGAATGTACGCGGGATCCGAATAGTTGATTGGCTTCCGCTACCGCAGTTGTGAAGTAAGGCCAGTGATTGGATCCACGAAAATGGGTTCATGGAGTTTGAGCAATCGGTCGGAGATACTCCGCCAACTCAGAGGACGATCAGGAGCAGGAAAAATACGCCGGTCACGAGCGCCACGATCGAAAATACCTTGGTCCGACCCTTTCGATGCTGCTCGTTCCCATTGCGATTGTCGTTGATTGACTCCATCGCGTCAGGATAGAAGTATTAACCCATATAACTCAACGCAAATCCCTTCCCTGCACTACGAACTCAGCGTAGGTCTCATTGCAAGTAATTGTTGGTCGGCTAATAGAGACTGAAGTCAGCTCCGAGGGACTAGAAGGTGGGTCGGAATTGTCCGGATCTGGCAGATAAATCGTCCGCTGACGTCAGATTGGGATGTGGGATGCGCCATGGGATTCTCTGAAAGGGAATCGCCACGGGCCAGGTCGGATCCGGGACCCGACGCAACGAACACGCCAACGTACATGTGCGACTCGCTGTCTACGTTCGAAAGTTGTTGAAATATCGACGCAATTTTCCTCGAGCCCAGCACCAGCGGATTCGCGCCCTATCGTGACCGGAATCTACAACTCAACAGCGGCGGTCGAGAAGCCCGAGGCAATCGTTACCGCGGGGCCCGGACGACCGCCCTTGAATCTGAAACCAGTCAAAATTTCGGATGTCCATATGAAAGGATTCGATCAACCTACAAAAGGAGTGGCCATGTCGACGTATATCCACGTACCGCACCCGCACACGCTTGAGCGGCTGGAGCACAAGGACAAACCCGTCAAGACCGCCGACGTTGTTCATGAGAAAGCAACGAATAGGTTCAACGCCTGGTTGGCAGTCAAGATCACGAACGGTGTTGGCACGATGTGGTGCGCCTACGTATTTGCGATCGTTGCCGTTATCGGGTTGCCCCCGGCTCTCAAACCAGGCGGCGAGGGCATCATCGCCTGGATTGCACAAACCTTTCTCCAGTTGGTCTTGCTGTCGATCATTATCGTCGGTCAAAACATCGCGGCTGCCTCTTCGGACAAACGATCTGAGGACACTTACCAGGATGCGGAAGCGATTTTGAGCGAGGCAATCGAGATCCAAAAACATTTGCAGTCCCAAGACGAATCGCTGATTGCCGCGCTAAAGGACGCACTCGCGAAGCTTCCTCCAGCTTGATGATCACGTGGGAGCACGTTCGTGTCGAAGACTCAATGTCACAGCTCCACACCACCATGGGCTTGGGCCGTCACCGGCTGGGTCGGTGGGGATCAAACCCAGGACCGAGGGATTATGAGGTGGAGACATTAAGTCGTAGTGGTCCTGTGGCATCGGATCCATCCGGAAATGAAAGAAAGCTTGTTCATTAATGTCGGATCCGTCCGTTGGTGTCGGAACGGCATGTGGGATAAAACGTGGCAACCTTAGACCGCGACCTCCTTCGTACGGATTCATCACGAGAGGTGAATCCGCTTGACTGCTATCTGTAGAAGAGACGACTCTCATCCGAGCATCAGTGCGCGCCGTGCTTCTCTCGACACAGCGGTTCGCCAGACGGACCTTTCAGCTCGTTGTAAAAGGAGATTGTCCCACTCTGTGCCGATTCGTCGCCTTTTGATCGTTCATCAAAATGAGGCGACTTCTTACGCGTCGTCCAGACAACCTTCAGTGTCTTCATATAGAAGACCGACACACTGGTGCTGCGCCAATTTGAAAGGAGCGCAGTCATGAACGAATATGAATCAGATGGCATTCAAGGAGCTCCCACGAAGAATCCGACACGTCGGAAGAAACTACCGCGGCGGCTTCAAAGTAATCGAAATCGGTGGATCGCCTCATCTGCCTTGATCGTCGGAACAATCGGATCGTCTGTTGGCGTCGCTACGTTGAATTCCACCAACCCGGCGTCGACCTCGGTCGCAGCTTCTACTTCGGCCGGACATGCATTCGAAGCCGGGAGTGGTTCGGGAAATGGGAAATAAAACGCTCGCACGGCACCCGCGCCAGGGGGAACAATAGGCAAGATCGACACCGTGTCCGCCTCGAGCTTCACGTTGACAACTCCGGCCGGTCAGAAGGCGACCGTGAACGAGTCGTCATCAATGACATATCAGAGTGGAACACGCTCCGCTTCAACAAGTGTCGTGCGGACAGGTAGAAACGTACTCGTACTTGGGATTGTCGACAGCACGGCGATCGCCGCCCTGGATGTCTCTGTGGAGGCGGTTACCAGTGCATCATCGAGCGCGTCGACGGTGATTCCGTTTGACCAAGGCACGCCGTCCGCCGAAAAAAAGGTCGGTACAATCCCAGCCAACTGGTCCGCTGGGCAAGGGGCACTTGTATCTGGGTCCATCGCGAACTAAGCAACCGTGGCTGCACTCGCCGCATATCCGGGAGGCGTTGTCGACCGTGTGGTGGTGCTCAGTGACGGCGATTACAACGTCCACTTCATCGACGTTAACTGGCCCCACCACGTGTTCCTCAATTCGAGTTTCAAGGTCATCGGCGCGGAATAACCGGCGATGGAGTTATTGATATACATTTCTGGCGTCACCATTCTTTCCGACTTCAAGCGAATTGACTGTCCAGGGTTTGGAGTCGAAGGTTATTCGAGAATTAACGCTAGGCACTCGCCGAGCGCCTTGGTTCGTATTCACAGAAGGACAGTTCGTTAACTTAGATAGTTAGTCCGGTGAGGAGAAGATCTTCATTGTCGATTTCATTTCGGAAGATCGATCCAGTTCGGTCCTAGTATCGCCAGTCGCATTTGTAAGTGGCTCCGAGGTCACGACAAGTTAGCTAGTGCGAGCTATTCGATAAGAAGACCCATTGGGAGTACTCCAGGCCCAAATTCGTGGTGTTCTCGTTGAACACGGCCGCGATGTAGACGTACGAGATATCGCTTGATACGTCTTAGGCGTCCTTATCAACGATCCCCTCCCCCAGCGTCCGGAAAAGGTGATATGGACGTCCAAAACGTTCCAAGCATCGCCGTGGCGACTAGTTCGAGGCCGCCGCCCTGACGAGCAGGTCCTTGGCGTCGCCAGCCGACACCGCTTGAGAGAAGAGATAGCCCTGTCCGAATCGGCATCCGAGACAGAGGAGCTTGTTGAGTTGCGTTTCCGTTTCGATGCCTTCGGCCAAAAGTGTGACGTGCAACTTTTGTCCCAAAGAGATAATGGCTTCGAGGAGCACTTCATTCTGTTCGGTGTTGTTCATTGGACTGATAAAGGATCGGTCGATTTTGATGACTTTGGGGTCTAGCTGCACCAGATACGAAAGCGATGAATAGCCGGTGCCGAAGTCGTCGAGGGCAACGTCGATACCCATCAACTTTAGGTCCTTTAACACGTTGAGGGTTTCGGCGACGTCAAAGAGAGCCGAGGTTTCGGTGATCTCCAAGACCAGGCGTTCGGGAGCGAGTCCACTCGCGCCGAGCGCGTCGTCGATCATTGGCATCAATCGAGCATCGTTCAGTTGCTGCGCCGCGAGGTTCACAGATACATAAGGGAGTACGTCGAAATTGTTCAACGCCCACGAACTCGCTTCGGCCGTCGCTTCTCGCAAGGCGAACGCACCGAGTTCCAAAATCATGTCGCTCTGCTCCGCGAGAGGGATGAACACGTCGGGGCCAATGACGCCCCGTTGGGGATGATCCCAGCGCATGAGCGCCTCGAAACCGACCACCTCTTGTGTCTCGAGTTCCACGATCGGCTGGTAGTGCATGGAGAGCTCACCGTTATTGATCGACTGCTGTAGTTCTTGGTTAAGGGTGAAGCGTGAAGCGACCAGTTTGTGCATGGAGGCGTCGAAGACAAGATACGAACCCTTGTGCCGACGCTTCGCCTCATAGAGCGCGACGTCCGCGTTTTGGATGAGCGCGAAACTCTCGGAGATCTTCGCATCCCAGACCACGATGCCGATGCTCGCGTGCTGGCCAAATTCCACGTCACTGAGACGGAACGGTTCGTCGAGCGTCTCGAGAAAGCGCGTCGCAATCTCCTCCGCCTCAGAAGCGCTGGCGAGGCCTTCGGCCAGGTAGAGGAACTCGTCCCCCCCGAAGCGACACAGCGTGTCCGAGGGCCGCGCGACCGCCTCGAAGCGATCGGCAACGCCGCTGAGAAGCTGGTCGCCCACGAGGTGTCCGTACGTGTCGTTGACGCCCTTGAAGTCATCGAGGTCGATCATCAAGACCGCGATGAGACCACCCTGGCGGTTGGCGCGGGCTCGCGCCAGAATCAAACGATCGTCGAGTAAGACGCGATTGGCTAAGCCCGTCAAGGAGTCGTGGAGCGCCTGGTGGGAGAGCTTCGAGGCGAGTTCTCGTTCTGCGGTGATGTCGCGCTCGGAACTGACGAAGTACAAGGTCTCACCGGTCTCATCGCGGGCGGTCGAGCGCGACACCTCGGAGATGATGATCTGGCCGTCCTTGCGCAGGTAGCGCTTGACGTAGCGGACCTGGTTGGCGCGGTGCGAGACCAGGCTTTCGTGCGACTCTTTCGTGAGCTTGACGTCCTCAGGGTAGGTGATCTGGGTCGAGTCGTGGCCGAGCAACTCCTCGCGCGAGAATCCCACCATCTCACAAAAGGCGTCGTTGACGGCGATGGCGAGGTCGTCGTTGTCGCTAAAGACCATCGGCGCCATGTTGTCTTCGAAGGCGAGGCGAAAGCGCTGCTCGCTGCGGCCTCGGGAACGTTCCGTTTCGGCCAGCGCCAACATCGCGACTGACGTCTCCTCAAGTGCATTCCGGATTGTGAGCACCGAGTGCTGGGCGGTAACTCCGTTTTCGACTTCGTGGGTGATCTCTTCGAGGCCCTGCACCGTCACCGGATCAAAAACAAAGGGGTGCCGATCGTAGATCGACAGTACGGCGAGTCGACCACCCGCGTGGAAGGGCACCGCGACGCTCGACGAGAGTCCAAAACGTGCCGCGCGAGCGCACCAGTGCTCATACTGCTGCTGGTTCTCGAGGTCGTTCGCCACTTGTGTGGTGCCGGTGCGCAACGCGGTACCCGTGGGTCCCACACCCGTCTCCTTCCAGGCCAACGTCGAGACGATGTCGGGGTATAGATACGCTGTCTTACCCGCGGCGAAACAGATGTCGACCACGCCCGCTTCACTCTCGGAGGGCTCGCCGATCCAGGCTAACGAATAGTCGCCGAACGCGACGATTTCGTCGCACAGAAGCTGAAAGAGCTCGGTCTCGTCTGACGTGGTCATCGCGAATCGGTTCACTTCTCGCATGAGTCGCATGGTGTGCTCACGCTGGATCTGGGTCGTGATGTCGATGAAAGATGAGATGACACCGACCGCAACCCCTTCAACCTCGGCGGGACACGTATTGACCTTCAGCCAACGTCGCGCCTTCGCGACAACGTCAAAGCCGAGAATCGTCCCGGTCGTCGACCTCCCTTCGCGAAGAGTGATCATCTCGGGTCGGTCCTGCGACGGATAGTGCGTTCCGTCCTCATGGACGACGCCCCAGTCGACGTCAAGGAATGCTCGACCGACCAGACCGTCCGTCGTGGTACCGAAGAGTGCGGCGGCGGTGGTGTTGCACTCGAGCACAACGCCGCCCTCGTCGTGCAGTATGACGCCAACATTAGTCGTGTCGAGGAAGTCAACGGTAGACAGAAGAGTCTCTAGGTTCCACTCGGGGAAGCTCGGTGACTCGAGATCCGAAGGAGGCGATATTGAAACGCGGCCGAATGGGCGGCTCATCGACGACTCAACATTCGCGACTCGTTGACTGATCGCCGACCGAACTTCTCGGGCAGATTGAAAGGACGGGAGTCTGGCGACGACGTGTTCTCGCGCAAAGACTAATTCTCCGCCGCAGCGTCAAAACCGGGAAGATCTCATCGCGCCTATACGTGAGAACCGCCCTTGCAGTTGAACCCATTTCAACCTTCTCCCACGACTTAGTGTCGGGCTAAGGGGAAGCTGGGTCTAGACGTCCTATCGACGATAATAGCAGTGAAGTTGAAGGTTCAATTAAATATTTAAGGAAACTTATGGTGACTCAATAGATTCGGGGGCTGAGACCTTTAGCAATTGAAATGCGCATTTACCAGCGAGTATCCACGAAAAACACTAATTATTTATTGGAAAGTTCGGGATTTTCGAGGGATTTTTCCAAGAAGTAATCGCATGAGCCCTCGAAATCCTTATATTTATTAGTAGGGCCGGTCCGAAAATTGTTAATATTTATATCCGATGGTGTCAGATTGGTGCGGTGGAGTCGGTTTGATTCGTGTGATGAAACGTGGGATTATTACCAATTAAGCCAACCCAAAATACCGGACTCAACTCGTTGAGACAAGTGTCATTGCGAGAGGCTCATCGGTGATTGGCGTGCATTCAAGGGGCTCAGTCCACGACCGCGGCAATCACCTCGATCTCCACCAATTGGTCGGCGTACCCCAGCACCGTGACCCCAATCAGTGTGCTCGGAACGTCATGCTCGCCGAAGGAGTCGCGCACGACCTTCCAGGCGGCAACGAGGTTCGCCCTATTGGACGACGCGACTAATACACGGGTACTGATGACGTCATCGATCGTCGCCCCAGCTGCCAATAGCGCGCGACTCATCGTTTCGATGCACACAGCCGCCTGGCCGGGATAATCTCCGATTGCTGCAGTCGACCCGTCATCGTTGAGCGGGCACGCACCAGCCAGAAAGATCATCCGCGCATCCTTCGGCGCAGTCGCGGCGTAGGCATACTGAGCGACACTGGAGAGTGTCGTCGCTCGGATCAACTCCACGGAACTGGGCATGCAGCCATTATCACAGACATCCAATCTGCCGCCGCTTCAATCAACAAACCGTTTTCTTGGTAGGGCCGGTGAGGATCGAACCCACGACCGAGGGATTATGAGGTGCATGCAAACGGCCGGAATGGTCCGGTGGTATCGGTCTGGTCCGAGAATCTCTGAAATCTTGTCCGGTGGAGTCGGAATGGTCTGTGGGATAAAACGTGGGATTTCTATCTTGCGAACTTCGGATCGTGGCTGATCTTGGACGCCTCTTCTGCAACAAAGAAGGCAACGATACGATTCGCTCATGGGCAAGTACTTCCTGCTGCACAGTCCTGTTGTCGGGCCCACGAGTTGGAGGTGGGTCTCTGAAGAATTGCGGAGTATGGGTCACGAGGTGGAGATCTTGGTTATCAGTCCAGCTGCAACATTTCGAGGTTGGGAGGAAGTCGTTGAGGAAGTCGTTGTCCAAGTCACCGGCGAAGATGATGCAATCTTCGTCGCACATAGCGGAGCTGGGCCTCTTCTCCCGACGATTGTGGACCGGTCCAAAGCCCGAGGCTCTTCGATGGTCTTCGTTGACGCAGGCTTACCGGCAACAACAACAGACACGCCCTTGATGCCTGGAGCATTTCTGAAACAGCTATCCGCTATAACCGAGGATGGCCTATTGCCTCCGTGGTCCGAGTGGTTCGGACCGGGCGTGATGGCATTACTCATTCCCGATTCGAACAAGCGCGAACTCATCGAGTTCGAACTTCCGAGAATTCCACTCAGCTACTTCTATGGATCGGTACCACCTGTTAGGAAGTGGCCCGCAGAACGAAATGGATACGTTCTTCTAAGTGACGCCTACATGGACGATGCCGAAGAAGCTCGGCGCCGTGGTTGGCCAGTTGTTGAGTTGTTCGGTGAACACCTTGACTTGATCACTAAGGCGCCCGAAGTTGCGTTGGCCGTAGTTCAAGCGGGTTCTTCGAATTGATGCAGTATGTCTACGGTAGGGCCGGTGGTGTCTGGTTCAAGGACTGAATCGGTCCAGGTATTCCGGAGACTCTCCTTCTTGGGAGAGAGGATGGAATCATGGCAAGACAATCAGCAACATCGAAGAGGTATCCACCTG